>WLWD01002758.1_pt1 | contig 23747 bp, 14 predicted proteins | sample 6712731 | NCBI WGS metagenome assembly WLWD01 (sample SAMN12718690, study PRJNA576275) | sponge metagenome | isolation source: marine sponge | host: Mycale hentscheli | place: New Zealand: South Island, Marlborough, Capsize Point | collected 2014-11-01 | reverse complement strand
AAACTTCCTCCTCATTTGAATTCCATTTACGAAGGAGAAATCCTCCCTTAGCGAATAGAGCTTGAAGCTGGTGATGCAATTCAATGGCTTGTTCAATTGAGTCTGCGCCTGTAAGTCCATCATCGACATAAAATGACTCTTCCACTGCCTTAGCAGCCAGAGGGAATTCAAGTACATGGTCTAGAGCGTTTTGTTTCACACACATATTGGCAATAAATGAGGAAGCTGAAACTCCAAAGGTCAAACGAGTCATCCTATAATCCTTGAGTGGTCCACTAGGTGAGCTTCGCCAAATGAAACGATGAAGATCACGATCTGACTCAGTTAATGCAATTGCTCGGTACATGCGACTAACGTCTGCGATCAGAGCTACTCTATGGAGCCTGAAGCGCAGGAGAATATCAATCAGTGACGAGTGTACAGTAGGACCAACTAAAAGCAAATCATTCAAAGAGATACCACTAGATGTCTTGCTCGACGCATCAAAAACTGCACGAATCTTGGTTGTCGTACTGAATGCCTTCGTTACCACGTGCATGGGCAAGTAGTATACTGAATGGGGTGACTTGTGTAGATCATTCTCAGGTACCACCTCTGCATGACCGGAGTCGAAATACTCATCAATGACTGCCTTGAATTCTGAAAAGTGGCCCTTCATATGCAGAGAGCGCTCAAAGCTGATAAATCGTCTAACGGCTTGCGATCGAGATTCTCCGAGAGGTTTGACTTCAGATTTCTTGAGTAGTGGAACCTCGAATCTTCCATCCTCTAATCGAATGTGATGACTTTCAAAGTGATCCATAACCGCCTTCTCTTCCAATGTGTAAACTGATTTAGCAAACGATTTCTCCTCAATCTCCCAGAACCGACGTAGAAGATCATCACCTGTCAGTACAGTGACATGATGAGAAGTAATAGTGGGAGTACAAGGACTTGTGCATCCAGACAAGATCCAACCAAAGTGAGTCTCGAAAGCAGTGGGAGATCCTACAGGTCCCGTGCGTCGCCCTTCGAGCATTACTTCTGAGAAGACTTCGATACCCAATAGCAGATCTATTCTTCCAGGTTTTCCGAACCCTGGATCAGCAAGATGAAGATCCATAAGATGATTCCAGTTCTGATCAAAAGCGACGTGATGTAGAGGTAAGTCACAAGTAACTCGAGGGACAACAACGGCAGAAGTAGAAAACTTCTTGTCTGGATTACATTCAGAGAATACACGAAAAGTGGTAATAGAATGCACAGAATTGCGCGTAAATCCAACTACTCCTGATATCTTAGTATTCTGGTTGTACCGCGGAAGATGAAGATTCTGGGCAAGACACTCGGAGATGAAGGATGCTGATGAGCCGGAATCAAGTAGTGCTCTGGCCTTCATGGAGGAACCATCAGGGCCTTCGACTCGCACACTACAAGTCATCAGCAACAAATTAGACTTAATTTCTGTAGCAGCGTGTGAAGACGTGATGGGTGCAGCAGGAATTGGCGCAGCAGTAATGGGCGCAGCAGTGGCTGGCGCAGCAGTAACAGGCGTGGCAGTGGCTGGCGCAGCAGTAACAGGCGTGGCAGTGGCTGGCGCAGCAGTGAGTTGACCGGGAATACTTGCAACACTGGATTGGGTCTTCCCTTCAAGGTGGAGGAGAGTGTGGTGAGGTCTCTGACAAACTCGACAACGATGCAATGATTTGCAGTTCCGAACAATGTGTCCTGGTTTCAAGCAATTGATGCATAGTCTGTTGGATTTCAATGCTGATCTCTTGTCATCGTGATGCAAAGACTTGAATTTGGGACAGGCATACAGAGGATGCCTTTCTGACTTGCACACCACACACATACTCGATGAATCTGCACTAGCTGCAAAGGATGCCACGGCCTTCGGGTTAGAGAAACTCTTTTTGTAGGGCTCAAATTTGAATGATCTTTTACTAGAGTCTGGCATTGAGACTTCAGATGCCTGTGCTCTGAGATTGATGAATTCCAACAGTTCTTTGTAGTGAGGTACGTCATGAGATGATTGACTATGGCGTTGCCATTCGAACATGGTGTTGACATCCAGCTTAAGTTCCAACAACGAGGTAACGAATGAACCAGATGGTTCATGACCTAGAGCTTTAAGTGCACGTAAATGTTGCTGGGCCACATCATGTAAGCGACGTAATTCCCTTCCTGTTCCATCTTTCAAGTTGGGAACTTCCAAGATTTTCTGTACATGAGCCTGATGTATCAGTCGAGGACGATCATAGCGTGATTTCAAACAGGTAAGAGCTTCGTTATAGTGGTCACTAGATCTAGACAATCCTTCTATCGATGTCTTAGCACTCCCATCCTTGAGGGCATGGCGTAGATAAGCAAGCTTCTCAGTGTCTATAAGGTTAGTTCGAGAATGCACGGATACATCAAATTGTCCCAAAAGGTCTTCCAATTGAGTATGTTCCCATCAAATGTGGGTACATCAAGTTTAGGAAGCTTGACTCCACTCGGATCCGGCATGCTAGAAGGGTCGTGTGCTCGCAACAATTTCTTGATGGCCAGAGATAGATCAAATATATTCCTTTCAATGTGATTGAGAAGAAGACCACGCTCACTATCATCCTCAACTTCAAAGGTAAGTAGACTTCGACGTATATCGGTAGATTCCGCTTTAATTTCTGTAAGTTGTTCAGTGTATTGCTGTAATAGACAGATACCATCCTCGCCTGTAAGAAGCGCAGAGGTTCCATCTTGCACAGCCTTCAATCCTCTTTCAAGATTTTTTAGACGTTTCAGAGCCTTCTTGGGTTCACTGGAGTTTCGGGACAAACAATTGGTTGAAAAGATTTTCCAAACAAGAGGTGAGCGCAGCCACGAAATCATCATGTTCATCGAGAATAGTTTGTTGCGCCTCCAGCTCTGCTTCGTCATCGATCAGGTCAATGACAGCGTAGTGATGAACTTTGAACTCTGCAACCAAGGATTCCCCAGATGTGTGGTAAGGCGTCGAGGTTCTTCCGAGCTTAGGTCGGTAGAATGTTCCAAAACATCCAAGCGGTTACTAATAAGAGTAAGAAAGGCCTTTACGATTCCTCGCTTTTTCTTGCGACTCGAGAGAGCACGAACAGGGTCTTCAGTCATGGCTGATACAGTTATGTGAAGGCAGGGAACACGTGGTCTCCGAAAAGCTAGTAAACTGCTAACGCAAATGCTCCGGAAGATAACTAACAGTGAATCGCCGGTTCTATACAGGGTATCCGGCTCGAAGGACCATCTATGTAGGAGCTTGTCTTCGGAGCGTGAGAGCCCAAGTGTCTAGCTACCATTTAAACTGTCAACAATTTTGTATTTTTTGCTCTCTAATTATACGATAAGAAAAATGAACGATTACAATAAAAACGAGGAAATGACAATGACGATACTTTACCAAACAAGAATGTAAGCTATTGAAACACAAACAACACACTAGGACACAAACAACAAGCTTCAAGCTGAAGTAGGTCATTAGTGTAAAGGTACCTGGACTGCCCCTCCTGGACATTCAGATTAGTGCCATGTATGCATGAGGATAATATAAAATGAGTAATTACTGGTGTATGTATGACTGACAAACTCTAATGAGTTGAACAACGATAATTAGAATCAATAGCTTGGACAGCATTGGAATTCTGTAGACTGATTGTGTGTGAATGATGTGGTTCAGTTTGCCACACGTCCTCCCTCACATCAAATGAGGTGATCTGGCAGGTGTATGGGTCCACTTTATATGTTGAGTTGTGCAAAATCTGTACATAGCATCCCGAATTTTAGGAGCCTTCAACAAGTCATACAGATCCTTCAACTCCTTCGGAGCACCTATGAAATTAGTGCCATTGTCAGTTGCTAGAGTCTCAGGACACCCCCGACGAGCTATGAAACAGCGTAGAGCTGCTAGAAAATCGTTAGCTGAGAGATCTCTGACCACCTCCAGATGTACAGCCTTAGTTGCCATGCATACGAAAACACAGATGTATGTTTTTTCAAGTACTCGAGCACGAGTATAACCCCTCTTGACCATGATTGGACCGGCGAAATCAGCTCTGGTATGGTGGAAAGGAGAAGACGGAGTGATCCTGCTGGATGGAAGTTGACCCATGAGTTGGGTAGAAGTTCGAGCATAGGCTCTTCTGCATCGAACACAGGAGCGGGAGATACTCATAGTTAAATGTTTGGCCCCTATAACATGAAACTGTAAAGATAAAATAGCAAGTAAGGCCGTAAGGCCCACATGTAAATTATCCACATGCAATTGTTCACATATCAACTTCGTTAGAGAATCTGCCCTGTGTAAAATGATTGGATGCTTTTGTCTTGCAACCAGATCAGATTTCTCCAATCGACCGCCGACACGGATGAGTCTATTGTCGTCCAGGTAAGGCCGAAGATGAGAAAGTTTACTTTGCAATGAGACCTTGTCTGTGCTGAGTAGAGAGTCCCGATCAGCGGCAAAAGAACGACCTTGGCTGAGCTTAAGTAGCTTGTTCTCCGTGGTCTGCAACTCGTCAAGTGACAACTGAAACGAGATAAGTCTGGCCTCTCATGTAGACCTGCAGTTAAAAACTAAACGCAAGCACCATGTTATCACTCTTTTAAGGGTGGCCGCACACCGCCTACGCAATTTTTTGTTGATGGTTGCTATGCACGATTACTACTATTGTATACTTACAGGGGCTTCTCCACTACAACACAAGGACAAAGTACCTGCCGAAGGAGCCGCTCACTAATTTTAGAGCAAATCTGGAGGAAATGTCAGGAAATATTGGGGCCTGGTTATAAAACTTTGTAGCAAGTTTTTGGAGCGGTGCGGTAAGTTGGAGCTCCGCAATTTGGTGCACTACTAGCCGAGCCGATACTCTACTGCAAGACAACGAGTTATTCTCCATTTAAATATTACTTTATGATTTATTCGCAAAATTTTCTATTCATAAGATATTGAAAAATTCTCTTTGTGGTGCAGTTCATTTTATTTTTGTTTACCCGTGTGTAAAATTTTTGTGTCGTTCTCATTATTAGATTCCAAGAAAAACTGTTACAAAATTTGGAACTTTAATTCCACTCGCAATTCTTAAGAAATAGCCTCACCCCCATATCTCGTACTACGAGTATGCGAGCAATTTTTTTTTCCAATTAGTTTGTATTGGTTCTAAAAAGAGCCCGCCTATATCAAGAGTAAACAAACATCGATACAACAATAACAAGAGAGTCAGAAGAGAGAGCAGTTCATTGGAGATAACCAGAGGTAAAGGTATTAGATCTGCGCAGCTAGGGAAGTCTTCGCTCCGCAGAAATCAAGCCTGGTGGATCCATCCGCTTGAGTTCAGGTGCGCAGAGTCCGGAGAACGGCTACAGGAGGAGAGGCAGCCTGGTGCACCTTGCCGCGTGAGCTCAGATGACGTATGGAGAGTTGCTGTAAACGGATATGAGACAACAAGAAGCTAAACTAAAACACCACAACTTTGCAAAGTATACGTCTGCTACTACTGCGCGATAGTTTCTGCTCGCGTATTATCGAATGGTGGGGTATTGGCGGGGAATAAATTAATGTCCGGATCTACAGGCAGTGCGCGTTGCTATGTGCGGCCACCCTTAAGTCTAACATATGAGGAGAATAACTCAGTAATGTCCTGCAGAAGAGGGGCAGTAAACAAAACCATTGGCTTAGTTTCTACTAAGTTCTTCTTGTTCCTCCACTCCATGCTAGCAGGCCATGCTGATAGAGGTTGCAGCAACCAAGTTGGTCCATTCCACCACAATTTAAATGGAATAAGTTGGCTAGGTGTTGTTCCTCTGGAAGTTACATCTGCGGGGGTTGCAATCCGTAGGAACATGTCTCCAGTGGGTGGCTGGAATTCGACTAACTGTGTCAGTCACTCGATTGCAGACGTACGTCTTTAGCTTGGAGGTGGGAGAGAAAAGCCAGCACAGTACAATGGTAGAATCGCACCACGCAAACACATCTGCAAGAGAAATTGAGAGAATGTTAGCAACAGAAACCAAGATCTTAATCAATAGCTGAGCTCCATTGAGTTCCTTTCTTGGAATTGTACAGCCATTCAATGGTGCAACTTTGGTCTTTGCGAGTAGTAAAGACATAGAAACAGTCGTGTCCGAGTAGACAGCACGCAAGTAAACAACCGCTGCATAGGCTGATTTCGAGGCGTCACTGAAGCCGTGTAGTTGAAGGCTTATGACTTCTTTACCCTTGACGAGATGAAAGCGAGGTATTGGATGGGAAGTGATGAGTGGAAGCTCATTTTCCAGTTCGTCCAAACTCTGGCAATATGGTCAGGAACAGGGTTATCCCATGCTAATTTGAGCTTCCAAATATCCTGAAGAATAATCTTCACAAGAATCATACATGGAGCGAACCATCCGAGCAGGTCGAATGTCTTAGCCACGTCAGAGGCTATCTTTCTTTTGGTGGGATTGTCATTAGCTTCAAGAGTAGGAGTTGAGATATGTAATGTGTCCTTCCTGGTGTCCCAATGAAGACCAAGGGCTTTATGACACTTCGCTGATGGAGAAATAATTTGGTGATCATCGTCCTCTCGCATCTCTTTTGGGACATTCTCGAGCACACTTGTATCGTTTGACCTCCATTTATGCAACCACATGCAAGCACAGCGAAGTAAGGCAATAAGCTCCTCCTGAATCTCCATAGCTTTCTCAAGAGTTGCAGCTCCTGTCAGGCAGTCATCAACATAAAAGTTGATACAATCTTGGCTGCTCTGGGGTACTGGTTCTCATGATCCCTAGCTACTTGACGTAGTACTTGTGAAGCAAGAAACGGCGAGGAAGTGACTCCAAAAGTTACTCTTGTCATGCGCATATCCATGACGCCCCCTCCCCCCGAGGAGTTGCTTGTAAGAAGTGATGTAAATCACGATCATCTCTATGGAGTTCCACCTCACAAAACATCTTCAATACATCAGCACTCATCCCAATGACATGAGAGCGAAAGGCCAGAATTATATCAGTGAGTAAGGGTAAAGGCTCGGCCCAGGAAATAGAGTATCATTCAAAGATATTCCTACAGTAGTCTTCGCTGATGCATCGAAAACTACTCTAAGTTTGGTGGTAGTGCTGGAGAGTTTGACAACTCCATGTGAGGGTAGGTAGAAAGTAGTTGAATCAGGCTTGTCAAGCTCAGGAGTAGGAACAGATTCAGCGTGGCCAAGATCGGCATGCTCTTGTAGTGCCTTGTTGTAATCCTCCCATTTTCCTTTGCGTTGAAGACACTGTTGATTCTGGTAATATCTTCTACAAGCCTGACCGCGAGAAGAACCCAGTTCAGGAGGAACAGATTTCACAGGTGGACGAACGATATATCTACCTTCCTCATTCCTGCTGTCTTTTGAAAAGTGCTCTAGAGCCAGTTGTTCTTCCTTCGTGTACTGGTCAAGATCGAACGGTGTTTCTTTAGTTTCCCAGAACGCTGCTAACAAGTCGTCAGTGTCTGAATCGGCTGGTCGAGAATGAAGATAGAGAAGTGACTCCAGTGGAGGTGGTTGAGGTGCGCATTTTCCTCGAATAGACCAACCAAACACGGTCTCCCAAGCGTGTAGTGTGCCATCTACGGAAGATTTTCTTCCTGGTAGCATGAGTTGATCGAGCACATCGGAACCAAAAAGTAGATAAATTCTTCCCGGCCTGTCGAAGTTAGGATCAGCAAGTGTGAGACCTTGCAAGAAAGGAAGTTCTCGCACACCACGCTGATGAAAACCAGGCAAGTCTCCAGTAATTTTTTATGTGACTGTAGTTAGTGGAATAGAAGAATGTCCATCAAGTAGTAGTGATATTTCAGCCTTGTAGGGGCAGGCTGGTACCTCTGTCTGAGATATGCCAGTTAGTTGTGTAGGCTCGTGTATCTTTTTGACTTTTAGTGACTGAGCTAGTCGACTGGTCATGAATGACATATGGGAACCACTGTCAAGAAGCGCTCGTGCTTTCTGTCATCGTCCTCTTGACTCAACAGTGACCTGGCAGATTGCAAGAGGGAGCGGCATGTGCGTTAGTAGAAGTAGAGGTAGGCTGCTGCTGTTTGATAGTAGAAATCCTATTTTTCACTTGAGTTGAAGATCTATTTCGATGAAGAAGAGAATGGTGACGTTTTCCACATACCTTGCAGGTGCCACGACTAGGACAATCACGGCATAAATGGTTAAAAGATAAGCAATTCGTGCATAGCTTTAATCTAGAGGCAGTGCTGAAACGATCATCCACTGTTTTGGCTTTGAATGCATCGCACAAGTAGAGAGGATGATTGCCGTTATGACAGCAGGCACAGTTATCATCTCTTTGTACCTGGAAAGTATTAGATTTCCCCTGTTCCCGCTTAACTGAACACGCTGCATACGATTTTGGTGTGGCTGAGGAATCCGCAGTTCTGCCCTGCAACCGTAGCCGATATTGTTGAAGCAGTTCCACGAGCTTATCGATCGTCGGGGTAGTCTTTGACTCGGCTGTTTTTTTCGTCCAGTAACGAAAAAAGTCATCTGGCATAAGAAGTTCAGCTATGACAGTGTAAAGGGTCACAAGAAAATCCACCGAGCATTCCTTCATCGTCGAGACAGTGCATTAAATATGAGTAACGATCTAACCAATACCTTCGTCCGTAAGCTTCCAGGTATGTTTGATAAACTCCTGGTTAATGGAACGACTGATAATCGAAGTTGATCATAGCGTTCTTTTAGAGCTTGTACAGCGGCTTCGTAGTCAGGACCCTGCCGGGCTTTAGAATCAATAATCTCCTTGCCTTCTTTGCACTTTATCATCATAAGTAAGAATGATAGTCGATATACATCAGTGAGTGTAGGGTCTTTCTTGAGAAAGTTATTAAACTTTTCCCAATACGGACACCATCCACTGTTCTCGCCGTTGAAGCTAGGTAATTCAAGGCGAGGTAGGCGATCGAATTTGGCCATACCATCAAGTTTGACATCTTTTGGAGTAGTAGCCTTGATGTCAGGGTTGTCTGTATGATACCTTTCCCAAATTATGGTGAGGTCTTTAATGGCAGTCTGTATGGCATCCAGAAGCTCAGGACGATCCTTCAAAGAATGAACTTGTGCTCTTAAGTCAGCAAGTTGAGTGCTCAGCTCTTCCAAAGTGGACTTCACTCCATAACCCGTGATAGTGGGTTGGACGTTTAAGGAGTCGATTGTCATTTTGTGTAGATTCAGCTTCTCATGTGAACGAGCTGCAACAAGTTGTTGCGTTAAGCCCTTGCGAGTGGCAAGCATTTTCTGATGGTAGGCATGATACTCATCTTCCTCCTTCGCCTCATCCTCTTCTGTGATGTGGGCAAGTATGGCATTTTGTAGAAGTTCGGTGATAGAGATATCGGCATTGATTCTCGAGGTGATGTTCAATGGACCCGGTGTTCAAATCCTTCAATACCTGTGCAGCAGAATCCTTACAGAAGCGCTCGTTCCTTGATGTGTCATGTTTATTGTTAGTTCGACGGCGTTTCAATGCTACAAGGTCTTCCTTTAGTAACTCAGCTTCCAGTCGAGCGAGATCCTGACTGGTCATCATAGTGAATTCAGCTGAGAAAACTGTGATGGGAAGAAAAAAAGAAGAAGATATAAGTAAAAAAGAATAAAGTAAGCTAGTACAATATGACAGTTAGTAATATTGTATACTAGAAGAGACGTAGTCCTAGCAGTCAGACTATTGTCTCTATACACTGGTTATGAACCCTTCCTATGAAATCGACGAATCGACTATCTGGTTACAGGAGGATCCGGCTTGAAGAACCAAAAATGTTCAGGACTGTCCAGCAAGAAGAGGACCTGTGTCCCAACGTCGTCTGATGACGCGCACTACACAGCAGAAAGTAGAGGACTATGAAGTGAAGACTCACTAGCGAGTATTGAAGATAGAGTCAGAGTTCCAGGACAGGAAACCAGCTTGCCGTGGATCAACCGGAAATCCTGTAACTATGTTGAAGAGTAGAGGCCGGGGTAGTAAATACCTGCTCGCTCTCCCACTGTCTGAAACTTCTGGAATAGAACTGTCTTGGTACAGCAGCTTGTAAATTAATAGTAATATATGTAACCGTGATATAACAGTAGAGAGATGACAGTGAAAATAGATAGAGAGTTACAAGAATGAGTCACAAAAGTAAGAAAAAAGGGTAACTAAGGAATAAAATACAGTGCATTAAACATATATAAGTTAAATATCAGTGACATCGACGTTCTCCGATTGACGACCTAGAACCTGGGGCATCGAGGAGCGAGCATGCGCGCCATCAGTTCTTTGCTTCCTTCTGTGGAGGGAGAGAGCCCGAACAATAATGGAGGGTTTTCTTTGCGCAGCTCCTTTTTTGAATTTGAATAGGAGCTAGAGGTCAAAGGGCATGCCGGGCATTCTTCCTTTTATACCCGGACCTCCGGAAGGAGTTCAGAATGTGGTAAACGAGGCCACAGATTTCACGTACAGAGAATAGCATTGAATTATAAACACGACAGTGAGTTTGAAGTTTAGCAGAGATGATGATTCAGTCTGGTTCACCAGACTGAATCGTCATCTCTGCTAAACTTCACCAAAGGGCGCAAATAGAAAACATCATTTCTAAACGCTTGTGGTGACCATCGTTTAAAATACTCATTAAGCAAGTATAGGCATGGCATCTTTTTCCTCCTGTTTCATTCCTCATAATTGTAACTGTTTTGTTCTCTAAATGCAACTGTGGACGTAGTAAGACTGCAAGCTCTCGGGCCAGCGGCTGCATTGCATTACTCACGGGCGCCATAGCAAGTTATCTGCCTGGTCCTTTGCTCTCTTAGCTACACTACGTAAAGGAGGGCCGTCTGCCTGATTAAGTATCTTGCACAGAAAGAATATTCGGACATTCGGGATTTTTAGACCTCATGTATCGTAGAAGGCCAGAAAACAGCATATACAAAGTTTTGGGAGGGTACAATTCACCATTTGATTTTGTTGCTTCGACAGCAAATCTCTAGCCAGTAATTGAGGGCTGTAGGCTCTTGAACTGTCAACAGGTCAAGAGGACATTTCTCCACTTCATTGGTGTTGTGATGGGTTACCCAGTTTTCGAATACAGTTGTTGCCCATTTTGTACTTGCTTGGGTTTTAGGGGGTACAAATTTGCTTTCAAGCTGTTTTAGTTCGTCACTGCTGAATGAATAGAATCGTTTGCTATTATGACCTGAATTCTGAATTTCATCTTCTTTTTTCTTCAAAATATAGACAATTTTTTGGTCTACCATGGACAGAGATGTTGGTCAATTTTCATCTTTCTGAAAAAAAAGATAGAGGTACAATAGGAGCATTTACTGGTATATTAACCATTGTTACCGTTTCTTCAGCCATTTGTTTCGGTAGCAACAACGGAATAGAGCATGCGCAACGTGATTTGAATTAGTTAAAGCACGGGCATCTCGTGTTTTAACTATTACATAAAGGCTAAATTAGTTTTCTTTGAGTAAAAGACTTTCCAATTCATTTATAGGTAACAGATTTAGGGATATAGAAAATTTAGTTTCTTCTTTGGCTATTTTAGTTTTACTGCTACACAAATGCCATGATGCCTTTTTATTTAATTGTTGTTGTCTTTTTTTAGGCTCAACAACAATTTGTTTTTTTCTCTTACTAGACTCATGTGAAACAAAAATGGTTTGATTGACACTAAAAATATGTAGCTAATGAAGTTTGACATAAAAGTTCATTTGAGGTAATTATCTGTACACTGCAATTAAATTAAACTGAACTGCTATAAATGTGAAGCTCACCAAAAAGTTTATACGTACTCTAGTTACTTCTCTTATAAACCAATGCATGGTGTCCCTTGTGCTTGTTGGAATCTGTAATATATACATAATAATAATAATAATAATAATAAAGCTTTATGTAATTATATTTACTTATGAGTGGCTTACCCAGCTGACTTCATTAGTTGTCCACACACAAAAAAAGATGAAATTTGTTCATTAGTTGTCCACAAAAAAAAGATGAAATTTGGCTGGTATAGATGAGGGCAAGCCTACATTGTTACAGCAATGAAAACCACAATATAATGCACTTTTAATACTAACCTGTGCCTGACGAAAATCTCATTAATGTTCCTTAATATTAATCCATGTTTAGTTGTACATTCACGTAAAACTAGCTGATTCTTTAATTATTAATGAAAGTCTGATCTGTACAACTGTGCTCCAAGAGTAATTAAAAAAATTTTTTTTTTGGTGGAAATCCTTTCCATTGAGAGAAAGAAGCATAGACTGACATTTATTTAAAACTGAAGTTAATGAAATTATGCAATCAAATCCAAATAATACCTTTGTTGAACAAGTAAAAATATGCTGTAATCAAAGAAGTTTGTGAGTACTGTAATTATTAAACTAAATACGTTTGGGTAGGCTGAGGGTGCCGTATCTTTTATGCAGCATTATCATAAAAAAGTCGTTCTCGTAATAAAGTTCCAGCATATGATCACAACTACTGCAGCATTTTCCATCTTCCACAGCAAAATTGTGGCTTAAAAAACCACAGCAATCACACAATTTCAGAGTCAAAGTACTTTCGTGTTGCCACCCCTGAACTAAAATAGTTATGTCATCAACATTAATCTCATTATGAATGAGATTAAGGTCTTGAAGGTATTTACAACCTTGGAATATATTAAGTAGAGCTGGCACACCATCTGATGAAATATCATTAGCACTAAGATTTAGAACTTTTAGATCAGTACACATGTGGAGACTATCAGCAAGACAAATCAAATCCGATGAATCTATATTATTATTGTTAATATGTAGCTCTTTCAGCCGAGTAAAACATTTAAGATTCTCAAGTGCACTGATACTTAACATATTGTTTCCAATATTTAAAACTTGTAAAGATTCCTGCTTGATGCATTCAAAAACATCTATGTCACTCATACCTAATCTGCATTCTGATATATCCAGACAATGAAGTTGATTACTACTTATAATTAGGCTATTCAGGGCAGATATGCCTTTCGAGGTTAGGCCATTACATCCAATTCTTAATTCTAGCAAGTTTGAACAATGGTTCAGACTAATTGCAATAGCAATTGCTCCACGATCGGCAATATTATTGTAAGAAAGATCAAAGCTTTGTAAATTTACACAATATCGCAATCCCTCACTCAGAAAAGTGGCACCATCAGAATCAATATTGTTATTGGACAACTTTAAAGTGCGTAAATTGAGCAAACATGGGAGGATACAAGACAAACTAATCATGCCTTCAGAATTGATATTGCAGCTAGATAAGTCGAGTGAGTCTAATTTCAAATTATTGATAGTGTTGAATAAACTAGAAGGTAAACTTCCCTTATATCCAACTCTATAAAAAGTAACGGAACGCAATAATTGGTTTTTCTTTAAACAGTCCCTCAATCTATCCACACCAATAGAGCTCAAATCACCAATGCAGCAGCTAATATGATGAAGTGCCCTCAAATTATAAATGATATCACATAGAGTTAGTACAGTGCCATCAGTAATTTCACACCGGTAGTCACATTCCAATCCTCTAACATTTTCTAGCTTCTGTTTAGCAACTATTCTTTTCATATTGGAAATGTTATTAAGAGTTAGCTGAATTGCAGGTAAATTTCGACACGATAAAGCACTCTTCAGAGTATCAGTGTCTGCTTCACTAACACTCTTCCATGATGTACCGAACTCCATTCTTCGTATTTGAGAACTAGCTCTGTACTCAAAAACTTTCTCAATACCTATTGCTGTAATACTAACATTATGAAGGTACAGATCTAGGTTAGGTATAGTCTTTGTGCCTCTAGCCACAGCTATTGCTCCTTTGTCTCCTAGACTGTTTCCCTGCATGTCTAGCTTTCTCAGACTGTTACAATGGACTAGTGCATCTGCTAATGCTGTGGCTCCTGAGTCACCAATACAGTTACACTGAATAGATACCTCCTGTACTACACTGCATTTTGATAGGCAGCCAGCTAGTGCTATAGCTCCTGAGTCACTTATTCTGTTAAAATCAAGAACCAGATTCTCCAAGACTGAAGTATTCAATGTGTTGGCCAGTATCTCTGCTCCTTCATCACCAATACCACAATTAACCAGAACTACTTCAGTACAGTGAGATAACCTCTCATGAGGGAGGGAAAATGAGCCAATATTACATAAATGTACCCATGGTATGTCACTGATCTGGCAACCAAATGCAAAGCTCAACATCTTTTTCCACAATTTACATTGAATAGCATGATTTTGATGGACCGAAAAAAAAATAGTTTTCAGATTTTGACTTTGAAAATTCAACTGTTTAAGAACTTCTTCAGGATGAGAGCAAAGCTGTAGTGGCAGAGTAACCTTCAAAACTCGGAGATAAGGAAGCTTTATGCCATTAGTAAGACTTTGTATCCTGAACTGATTGAGCACTACTCCAATAAGATCAAGTTCTTGTAAAAAAGGCAAGTGTAATAGCATGTAATTCAAAGACTTGAATTGTTTATCGTTCTGAATAAGGACTTTCAAAAACCTAATAGATCTAAGCCTTTCTATGTTAGCACAAGACACCATAACTTTGACCCCTTCACAATCCCATAAGCAATTAATCAATGATATTCTTTCAACCATTTGGGTTGTATTAGATATTAGATAGCTTAAAGCCAAAAAATCTGCTGGGGAAACAACTTTGTGTTGAAGAATAAGGTGCCCATCTCCTACAGCACTGTCACATAACTGTACTTTCTGAGATTCAAAAGCACAAGAAACCTTAAAGAGCAGATCCACACTGTGGTCTTTAAACATCTCGTCAATCACTGTAACATTAGTTGATTGAAATAAACCACAACAAAATTTCCAAACATTGTGCAAACCCTTTATACCAATGAGATCCTTATAACTCATTTTAGCTTCCAGTATATAATACGCTGCTAAAAATTCTTGAAGTGTAAGATGATGAAAGTGGTAAAGATCTTCACTGACATAAAAGTCGGAAGACTGCTTGAGTGTGAATAACCCAAGTCCTGAGGCTATTAAGACAGAGTCACGCACATCGGTCTTTCTAACCACATACTGAGACTGGACTATCATTTCAAAAGCTAGTTTACTAATGGAAGTCAGCGATTCTTTATATTCACCAGGTATGTCTTTTAAAGACATTAGCTGAAGTTTGTTTTCTACGTGTCGAAGCCTGTCTTCTTTGAGTTGAAGTTTGTCCTCTGTGAGCCTTAATTGTCGCAGTAAAGTGCATCTTGTAAACTGTTCATAGATTTGTGTTTCTGTGGTAGGAATATTACCTTCAAGATTATTATACAAAAAACATATCATAGCTGCATGGACTGGTGAGCAACACATGTGAAGCACATTAGGATGGTGACGAAGAAATTCATGTATTCTATCAACCATGCTCAAATTTCTGAAAGGATAAGAACGAACATAATGATAAATCTGATCTTTAGAAAACCCAAGAATTTCTATGTGACTGGTACATAGAGTCTTTAGCCGACCAGTAGCCATAGGACGTGAAGTTACAATTACCATAGACAAAGGCAACAGTGTCTTCAAATACAATAACTGATAAATAATTGAATTACTCTTAGACTCTAAAGAATACTCATCAAGTCCATCCAGAATGAAGCATGCTCCTTTCCCCCCACATTTCTGTAAGGACTCCATAACTTTCTTACTAAGATGTTCTCCGTAATATACTTCAAGTAAGTCTAGTAAACTCTTATCTCGCCCAGAATAACTAAGTAATCTGAGTGTTACCAGAAATAAAGTTTTTGCTCCTTGTAACACTTTCATTCCTGCAGCCCAATCTCGCGTCAGCTTATGGGCTAAGGTTGTTTTTCCACAACCTGGACGACCTTCAATTAAAATTAAACCTCCTTCTTTATACTTTGCAAACACTTCCTCATAATGTATTAATTCTTTGCTCTCTAAAATATCATCCACATCTTCGTTAAGTGAGTAATACTCATGTGAACTGATAGGTTTCTTTGTAATAAGAGCTAAGTTAAGAAATATGGAATTGCGCACAGGAGGCCAGGACTCTTGGTGTGACTCATTCATCATAAAAGAATATAATTCTAATAATTCTTTCTTTTCTGGAGGATATATGACAGTGAGACACATCTCCTCACTATTTTCGGTTTCACTGCTTCGACTAACTATACAAGAATAGTTACCTATAGTACACTGGCTAGCTTTGTTAATATAAAGTATATTGCTACACACGCCAGAGTAATCAGCACCATCAATTAAAGGTACACCATCTTTACTCCACTGGTAAGATACACAGTGTTCATCGCTAACTTGAACTTCCAACAGTGTGGACTTACCCTCAGCTACTTCATTGTTCCGTGATTGAGAGATAATAGTGCTTATACGTGCCTTTTTAGTAATAGGTAATGAGGCTACATATCCCCTATATGTCACCAAGTATTGCGCAAGTTTATTAAATTCCACTGTCTCACTGGCTAATGCTGTCCTCAAGCTACTGAGAGTGGCAGGTCTGGCTCCCTCATAGCCACCTAGTATCCATGCAGTGAGAATGTTACTGAGTCTATTGACATTCTCCTTACCTTCCCCACAATCCTCACGTTTGTGTTTGGGAAGGTTCAGTGCAATACCTATTGCATCCCACAAGTGACTACCAGACACAAGACACTCCACCAGGTCAGGCACATCTTGCTCTAGTAGGTGTGTATCTTGTGTCCCACTAAGAACTCCATCGCCCTCCATCTTCCCCAACTCACTCTTCACAGCCTCACACTCAGCTCTAACCTTCCCTCCAACTTCACTTAGAATTACCAAAAATTTATCCAAAACCCTGTCATCTCCCTTGACTCTAGCTAAAACCTGGCGCAGTAAGTACCTGATCTTAATCTCGGGTTCCAAACGGTCCGCGTCTAGGGAGGCAAATTTGTCACTTGCTTCTTTACTCCATATCCCGCTTTCCAGTAGATCGTACGATAACTTCAACAGGTCAACGTCTTTCAGCGAGGATTGTAAGTCAGCTTCGTGCCTAAGCAGAACTTGTAAGCGTGAGGACGACATGACGACAGGCTACAAAATTCAATGACGGGTACGATTCGAAAGTTTTCACCGGGGCATGGCAGTTAGTTCTTTGGGAACACAAAACGTTAAATTAGATAACCGGAAATTGCCGATTTTTTTTCTGTTGTTCGTAAAAACATAGATTAACCACGCCTACAGCTTGAATACTTTACACACTAATATTACTGGGAAAATTTCCTGTTCTCATTGCATCTTCCTCATACAATTTTACCACAGAACAATTTATATCCATTGACTGTTCTTATAAAACACAGACTGATTGGTATGGGGGGAGGGGGGAGGGATGAAAGTACTAAAATAACAGAATGTTTTAATAATTCTCTAGTTTCTGGGCAGAACTGATAAAGTCACATACATAGCTAGTACTGTACTACAGCACACCCAACTAAAGAAAGAGAAGATTCTGTGACCTGCATCTTCGTTCAGCTATGAAGCTGCATTTTGTAATTGTAGCGCCACCCGCGTGCATTGAATTTTCAAAATTTTTCTAGGACAGGAAATTTTCCTGTTGTGGCCTTTTGTATGTTGCTTGATATCTGTTTGGAACAGAGTGTGCCTGTGAAGTTTGGAGCCATTCCTTCCTGGTCAGATTTCAAGGGGGGAAAAAATACTGCTTTTCATCAAAAAAAAATTATAGCTGTAGGTAAAAAAAAAAAAAAAAAAAAAAAAAAAAAGTGAAGCTCTGTAGCATCAGTGGCTAAATAAGTGATGCATCTAAAGTAGCACTCCATACACATAAGATTCAAACCTATGAAAGATCAAGGATCAAAGAAGTACAGCATCTATTATGACTATTGTAAGTATAAAGCATTTGGAAATTATTGGGGAGCCAAGCTCCCCCTCAAGAACGGAGGGCCATTGGGGGCCCCTGCCCCTCTTCCGCCCCCCCCCTCCCCACTTCCTACTCCTTTGCGCAAGTTACTGGATGACTACTCCCACAAATTATTTTCAAGGAGTGGAGACAGCTAAAAGTTAAGGGAGAAACAGTAATGATGGTGTGGGGAGAGGACTTCATGTTCTTTGTACTTCTATATGGAAGAAAATGAAAATTGAAACCTCTCTGGTGAAATGAAGCAACAACAACAACAACAACAACAACAACAACAACAACAACAACAACACACACAAACTTACTTTTGAGCCTTACAAAAATTACCAAACATTTAATATTTGTGTCTGAAACAATTACAAATTCTAATATGGGAGCACTGCCCCACCATTTTGTTTGGGGTGGGAGGGGGTGGAATAAGGGAAGCTACTTCCTTGCATCCTTTTGCTCCTACCTGGTCAAGACTAGATTTCAATCACACACACACACACACACATACACACTTAATAACTGATAAATAATTTTAGCTTAATCAGTTTTTGGTTAAATAAATGTTTTTACGAAAACATGAATACATTTTAATAAAAATGTAACGGGTGTGTGCAAACAAAAGTATATAGTATAAAAATAGTGAGAGCAGGTAATGTGACACTAAATAGTCAATGTATGAGAAGTTTGAGGTTAACCCCAACACATGTATATGAGTTCTGCCGATAAGAAAATGGGGAAAAAAACAACAACATAATATTAATATAAAAGTTAGCTGCTGCCATTATACTGTTCAGTATTGTAATCCCCATAGGAACCACTGCTCACACATTACTACATACAAAGAGTTCAGAGTTTGTATACCCATCAAATTTTGTGGAGTGACAACCTACACTCAATGGAGTAATTAAATGTGGGCCACGTGCCCTACCATCTTATTTACAGGGGTCCTGCCTCCCCAATATGGTGTTTCTCCAAGATTTGCTATGGTATTTCTTTGAGTATTGAGACACATTGGGTTATATGATAAGGTTGGTGTCTAATATTAATAACCATGTTTTAAATTTACCCCAACAATTCCTGTAGCTAACAACAGCTATAGCAGAATATAATTTTTCATACTAAGCATATCAATGTCAATTCCAATACAAAGAAGAAAAAAAAAGATGCCAACAAGCTTAGTAGCCTAACTATTAGCTAGTAGCCTAAGGCTGATGAAATAGTGTTCGACTTTTGGAGTGCAGTGTGAATGACTCTGTGTACAACGAAAATTGTTTGCATAATTGTGAGGGTATATCGTAGAGGTTCATTGCTATACATTTTAACTTTAACTTAAATGACTACAGATTAGTTCAACATAGCAGTTTTTATTGATGGAGAATGTTTTGGTCTGTTAAGCTAATCCATAGCCATATTGTGAGGGTATGGATGCAATTGTCTATACCCCACCCCTCGCCGTTCAACCCACTGAATTCCTCTGCTTTACATCTCTAGTCAACATTTTCTCATTCACTATAGAAACACATTAAGACTTATTTTGGACTCGCTGCACCCTGACTGTGCTGGTTACATAGCTTCCTTTCACTTGTTAACCCTTTACCTGTTGAAATGCCTACCAAAGTTGGAGAGTTTATCAAGATGTGATGAAATTGTCAGGAGTGAGGAAGTGTGAACTATGAAGTCAAGCAGGGAGTGTTTAGAGAGTTTACAAATTTTAATCCAACTTTAGTAATGATAAAAACAACATGACAAATAAGACATTCAGACATAAACTCAGAAACATTATCACTAGCACAGAAATAGTAATCCAGGAGCAAGATCTGCACCATCTGACTGACTCCTCCCTCCCAGACACACCACCTCTCTTGCCTTCACACATACCAGTTCTTCCCACACCATTAGGTGTGGACGGAAAATCACATCTTTCATTACAGTGTGGCTGGGGATTCGGAGATTGAGGATCAGATGTACTTTTATTCAATACTAATCGTTTTCTTGATTGATAATGGTTTCTTGATTGATAATGGTTTCTTGAACTCCCTTGACTGTCCTGTGTAAGGTCAGAGTTGTGCTGTTGGTTTGTGTCTGAGTGGTGTTGTGTGACTCTGAGTCTAGCTGGCTTCAAGATGTGACCGGGACTGTGGGGAGGGAGGGAGCAGGGAGACTTGAGTGGGTTGTTGCTGGCGGACGACAGGAAGTGGGCGTCCTGAGCGGATCTCAACCAAGAGCCATTTCTACGAAGCAACACTAGCGCACAACATAAACAAACTATTTAAACAACATAGTTAGTAATAACATGATTAATATTTAACTTCAACATTTCAAATGTAACCTAGTGTGGTGGTTAGCATTAGTTTTATTGGACCAACTGGTCCAATGCACCATAACTTGTACAATTATTGTTTCAGACTAGTTCAGTGTACATGGGAATGAGAGAGTAGTCATGCAGCAGTAGACCTTACAAGAGAATATACGTATATTGAAGCAGAACATTTCTCAGAAACATTCTGAGATGAAGGCTAGCTGCAATGTTATGCCTTGCACTATACATATCTGGGATCGATACAGAAATGTTTGCTGAGTGGGGGGAGGGGGGATTATCCTTAGAAGGTGGGGTTATACACTTTGAGATGATACCAATGGTTTAACGGTGAAAATTGTAAGAATATCTAGACCACTTCACCCACTAGAGGGAGGGGGAGGGGGGGGGGGGGAGAGAGAGAGAGAGAGGACTGGGACTTCCCTTCTTCCCCCTTCAAAAAAAAAGTCCCCCTCCTTTCCCACAAAAGCTCCCCTTTTGTTCAAGTACTGCATACATTTCATTCTGTTTGTCACTTTTTTTGTCATTGTTCGAGGGGGCGTAACTTTCTCGAACTGCGGGCAATCAAGCTTAAAGTTCGAAGGACCAGAATTGACCCAAGTCTTCCTTAACATAACTATAGTGATGAGCTGCACAAGTCTAGGGAAGGGAAGACGGATACAATGCCACCATTGTAGACTCTACCAAAGAAGCTTGCATGAGCATCACGCAAATGTAAACAAAAATTAGTACGAGTGATACAAATTTATAGGGTGACAAAGTTTATGTTTCTTTGCTGGCTGGATCTGGGGAACTTGCTGTAGAGGCTTGTTCAAGGGAGCTTGCTGATCCCGAACAGTTATATAAGTTTCAGCTAATTCAGCAAAGCTGTATGGAGTTTTGGATACATATATTACGTCTTCTTTTCAGTTTGCGTAAGTGTTACTCTATTTGTCTTGGTCATACATGTAGTGTTGTTTTAGTTAACTAAAACTAAAACCAAAACCCCTTAGTTTTGGGGTATTTTACTTTTGGTAAGAATAACTAAAACTAAGTTGTAGAGAACATGAAAGAACTAAAACTAAATATTTTAGAAGACAGTAAATTCGATAATAACTAAAACTACCAGTAGAGTGGATGACAAAAACTAAAACTAGCAATTTTTATTGTAAACAATTCACCTTGAATTATATCATTAAGTGAAGGTATTAATTGCTATCAAGTAATTATTCTCTAAACTATATAAAATATATCATACTTTATTTAAAATCCCTAAGATTTCATAGAAATATGCTATTTTTGAAGTTATTTGGGAAAACTACCAGTACTACTTTCTTTAAGGAGTCTCGTTATTCAAGAATTTGAGAGACAACGTAAATTTACTAAACTAAGTCAAATGATAGTATAACTAACTAAATCTTCTACATGATATTGAAGAAAAACTAAAAACTAACTAAATCTTCAGGGAGAATTTGGGAAAAAACTAAAACTAAGCATTCAAGATATTTTTTTAGTATGAATAACTAAAACTAAGAAAGTCTGGAATCTACCAAAACAACACTGCATACATGTACCCTCTCCTACTGATGCTCCTGCACATGTTACGAAGTCCCATGGCAATATTTAGCAACATTTCTGTGGAGGCCGGCCCTTCACCGGATGAACATTAATTGTCGTGTGTGTATTATTCATTTTTATATCATGCTTGATTAGTTTATTGTTTGTGTGGGAACTGGTAAGTGTTAATCATGTGTATGTGTGTGCGTATGTGTGCCAACACAGGGACTATGCAGCTCCGGTGTGGGTGTGGTTTCCTCGTGGTATGATAGTCTATTTAGTGAGCAGGTCGGAGTGACCTGGGGACTTTCTCATTCTTGTTGTATGCGTCTATTATCTGTTTCTTATTAAAGCCCAAGCCTCTAGTGAAGGGAGGGAGCGGGAGAGAAAGGATAAGAAGGAGAAGGAGAGATGGCATAGAGGAAGGAAAGGGGAAGACCTGGTGGCAGCGGGTACCAGTGAGGGCCGGGCAGAGCGCAAGCAAGTCGGGAGGCCTCAACAAATGGTGACAGCGGCGGTGCTTCAAGCAGGAGCCATCGGGAACGCTAGGAAACAAGAGTCTGACTGTGGTGTTGACGGACCGAGGATCACTTGTAGTTGTGGACAACGAGCGTCCAGGGATTTCAGTGGAGTGGTGCTGCGTTCGAGTCTGAGACCGGCCACTTCACGGAAGGACTACAGGAACTACTGCCAGGAGCATTAGCCAATCATTGGTGGAACACTCGCAGTTGTAGTCGTGTTGTCTAATTTTTAAGTCATTGTGTTTCTTTCTATAGGGCATCCTTCTGGGACACATGTGGTTCGGAGCAGGTGGATGTCTAGTGAGAGTGACAGGGGAGACAACATTGACCAAGCAGAGAAGACAGAAAGAAAAGCTTACTTTCCCAGGAAGAGACCGGCAAGAGGGTATTACGCCAAGGAGTTCATCACCGTGGAGGACGATTACGGCGAGGAGGAACTCGGGATGGCGACAAATAATCAGACAGAGAATGCGGTAGGGACGCCAGTGGCGGAGATATCGGCGCTGATGAGATCGCAGATGGAGGCTCAGCAAAGGACCATGGAATTGAAGGAAAACGAAATACAACTCAAAATGGAAGAGCTACGATTAAGAGAGGCAGACATAGAAAGAGTCTAAAATGAGAGAAGAGTGAAGGAACGGAGGAAGAGCAAGAATGACGGGATGAAGAGATGAAGCTAGCAGAGGAAAGGGAGGCACAATTACAGGAATACCGAGAACGAGATAGGCTAGAGCGTAGAGCAGAGAATATTGTTCGAGACTTACCACCAATGCGAGCCTCGGGCGACCTGGATGATTTCATCACCAAGGTGACGTCTACGCTTACAACCCATAATATTCCACAGGAGAGGTGGAAATCCGTACTAACTAGCCGCCTAAACCAAGCTTCACAGGCCCTCATACAAGATTCGATGCTAGATCACTATTCAACATTCAAGGAAATCGTCACAAGACTAAGGAGAGATGGTGGGTGGACAAGGATGGAAACGATCAATAACTTCTTCGTCCCACCACACAAACTGCCAAAGTTGGAGTCAGTAGCTAGTTACTGTCACGAAGCAAGCAGGATGATCAATCAAATAAGTGAAAACGCTACAACAGTGAAGGAGGTTAGAGAAGCAGTCATTGTCGCCAGGACGATGCATATAGCCAACTCTAGGGCAAAAGAGTTTTTGGCGGATAAAAACCCCAAATCACTGGCGGATCTTCGTACACATCTGACTACATGGGCAGATCTACACGGAGGCTTGGATTCCATCAGAGAATCCTCGAAGAACTGGAAGGCTGGCAAGGAATGCAGAAATTGTGGTAAATTGGGACATTTTGCGGCAGAGTGCAAAGCCCCAAAGAAGGTGTGAAGTGAGGACAACAGTTCGCCGACAGAAGCTAAGCCGAAGCCGGAAGGAAAGAAGGGCAAAGGATGTTTCTTGTGTTGGAACATAAGAAGGTGGAATGCCTGTAGGGGAAAAAGAAGAAAGAAAAAGAGGACGA
>WLWD01004963.1_pt1 | contig 23759 bp, 18 predicted proteins | sample 6712731 | NCBI WGS metagenome assembly WLWD01 (sample SAMN12718690, study PRJNA576275) | sponge metagenome | isolation source: marine sponge | host: Mycale hentscheli | place: New Zealand: South Island, Marlborough, Capsize Point | collected 2014-11-01 | reverse complement strand
TCAGAGAATATTACACCAACATCAATGATTCACAACTAGATTTCATTGTGGAAGGAGTCAAATTGTCATTTCCCAATTATGGCTATCGAATGTTACGAGGACATCTTCGGGGTCTCGGTATCATTCTAACCCAGCAAAGGGTAAGAGAGTCCTTGAATAGAGTCGATCCATGTGGAAGTGCTGTTAGGTGGGCTTCTTCTATTCAGAGGAGGAGATATCATGTGGAAGGTCCATTGTCACTTTGGCACATTGATGGGAACCACAAACTTATAAGGTAGCTACAACAATTGTATTTAAAGCTTTTAATTTTAAAACTTTGGAAAGCACAGAGCAAGTTAAATTTCTACTGAAACCCAAGTGATACATTAAGTATACATGTTTTTATGTACAATTGCACTACATGGCCCTAGCTATTGGTACAAATTCTTATTGGGTGTACCGTGGCTAATAATTTCGCTAGCTAACTTTTTTCCCATTGCTGTTTTTTTATTTTTATCTCTCTTTGTTCTATCTGATTTGCCTTTTTTAAGCTAATACTTTGAAAGTAAAAATTGCGTAGTTACTAAAAGCTGTTCAAACGATGACTGCAGTTGAGCACATATACTGGGCAATATAGAAATTATTTTTCAATTAGCTACACTCAATTATCATAAATTGAAAATGTAGCTAGCTGGCTAAGTGGCTTTGAAACCTACTAATATATAGCACCAAACAGGGTTCCATCATAATGTAGTAGCTACATGCTAGGTTTCTGTTTTTTGATAGTTAGAATTAATTCAGTTTTGCTCAATTATCATTATTATTATTATTTATTTTTTATTTATTTTTATAGCTAGGCATTCATTTGAAAATATAGTTAAGGAAAAGTAGTTATTAACTAATTGCCAATATTGGCTACACTTGAATTTCATGAATATAAAATGATCTAATGGCTAGCTATTTATGTGGGATGTATTTTTCTGTTCTCATTTATTTATTTATTTGTTTAACCCCTTACTTTGTGCTCTTCTCACCCTCTGCTCCTGTTGCAACCATTTTTTTAAAAGGTTCAATAACTTAATTCACAACTTTCAGCTCATGCTACTTATTCATTTGTTAGATGGCGGCTGGTAATTCACGGAGGAGTGGATGGATATTCAAGAGTTCCGGTGTATCTTCACTGCTCAGGGAACAATAAAGCCAGCACTGTTCTTCAGCAATTTTTAACAGGTGTTACAAGTTATGGCTTGCCGTCTCGTGTTCGTAGTGACAAAGGCGGAGAAAACACTGCTGTTTCAGAATTTATGCTATCACACCCAATGAGAGGAGCAGGAAGAGGCTCAGTGATAGTTGGAAAGAGCGTTCATAACCAAAGGATTGAACGCTTGTGGAAAGATGTATTTGAAGGTGTTTTACTCTTGTACTACAACTTATTCTATTATTTAGAGAGCATAGAAATGCTGGATCCTTCTGATAATGTTAGTTTATTTTGTTTGCATTTTGTTTTTATTCCACGCATTAATCAAAGCTTGAAGGAGTGGAGAGAAGCATGGATCTGTCATCCACTGTCTTCAGTGAATGGGAAAACTCCACTGCAGCTTTTTTATACTGGACTGCTGAAATTCAGTAGCACATCACAAACATGCATTGCTCAAGAGTTATTTGAAGATTTGCCATCTGTAAGTTTATTAGATTATGAGCTTAGCATTTTGGACTTGTGGTCTATTAACTAGAATCTAACCAGCTAATGGAAATGTATACTGTATTTCAATGTTCATAATTGTGTGCAATTATAGAATTACTTCTGTTACTGTACAGGAGGAGGTAGAGACGTTTGGAATAGACTGGGATGAGCTCTTGAACACCATTGATGATGACAGCACCGTACTTGTACCAGAAACTGAATGCCCTATCAACTACGACCATCTATATCAATCTATTGACCCTCAAGCTTCGAGTGATTCGTATGGAATTGATATTTTTTTTAAAACTGTTGAACTAATAAACAATCAATTATCTATCCAGTAAGTTGAATGCAGAAACGATGATCAGAGTTCATGATTTTTTATAATGTTTTTTTTTCCTTCTTTTACAATTGTCCGAAACCTTGAGAACACAAAATATAAAAAGTCATTCTTTCTTTAAAAATATTATAATCCTCTGGAAGGTTTCTTGGTAGCCTGAAAATCATGCTGCACGTAGACACTGTTGGCACCATTAAATCTGAATCAAATTGAATGGTTTTTTCAGCATGTGGAAATCCAAGTGGTGGAATGCAGTCACACCCAGTGAGAAAAATGAAGATGTCCTTCAAACTAGCCATGCCTTCTATACCATCTGCAATAATAATGATAATAATGATGATGATGATAATAATAATAATAATAATAATAATAATAATAATAATAATAACACTTGTAATATTTATACTATAATACTTGTAATATTAATAATAACAACAAACTCCAAGATAATGTGGTAGCTAATATTGAACAACAGGTTGGGCATACCTTCACTATCTCGTAAATAAGTGATCCAATTCATTATTGTGCACTCTTCTCTCATTCTGTTATTGGATCCAACTTCTGCATACAAAACAGTGTAAAAATCTTGTATGAAGTCGGCAGTCAGACACTGTTTAGGTGGGATAAATACTTGTCTCATTGTTGATGGATGTTCCTTAATCAACTGGAAAAAGTTTAATGTTTGAAACCCTTCAATTAACTGTTCTAATTCTGAATTCGAGCGATAAATAATGAAGTGCCGACATAGTGCTGAAATAATTTCTTCTTTTTCAATAAGCTTCATGTGATAAGAAGATTGTGTAACTCCACAGTTAAATCTGAAACCATACTCATCACTGTCTAGCAGATCCTTCATTCTTGCTTCATTATCACATTCTCTTAACTATATTATAACAATATATCCCATGGTAAAAATTGCTTTCATTGACTTCGTAAGTACAGAACAAGTGTAGAACATTTATTATATTAACTGTGTATGACTACATACTTGATTTAACCAGGTTTAAAAAAAACATATACTAAGACCTTATATGTGACCATTGACGGGAAAACCGGGCACAATGCGGCGCACGTGAACATTGAGAAATGATCAATCGATTTCTTAAAAATGTATTATTTCAAGCCAACAGAAAGGATACAGTTAGGTCTATTATAACGGGAACAACTTAAGCTGTAATGATAAAACTTGGAGAGCTCAATATCTGGATGCCGTCAACTCCGTAAGTCCAAAAATATTTTTTTGAACAGGGCCATGTTGTGCCTGGCTTTCCTGTAGACGGTCACATATATAGTTGCTTATATTTACTCTGGAGATCTTTAACGGCAGTAGAAATTTTTTCGTACAATTGAATAAAAAAATATTTTATTCAAGTGAACTTAAAAGCCTATCTGATAGCTACCAGGCTACATACAGAAAACATAGCTAAGAGGGGTGAAATAAGGATTTTGTGATATAGAAGGAACAATGAGTTTATATCACTAGTTACTGTAGGTTGCTCTGCTTAAAGATGAATACAGTGCAATATTGGTACATGTTAATAGTTAAGTCATAAGTTCATAAGGATTTTTAGGGGTTTGAAGGCTTCCATGGGGGTAAATACTTGAGAACTTCACTGTGCTCCTTCTCAGGATAATTAAACTATAATTACCTTATTGAGTAATGCCTGAATAGATTGATCTGGAACATCTTCTATATATACATTAAATGTCGTTCCACTTCTAAAAATGTAGTTCACCACTGACTTTGCCAAAAATGCTGGTCCTGGACCTCCATGAATAACAGACAATGCTATAATCTTGCCAATACTCTTGTACACATTTTTGTCCAATGCACTTGTGTTGTGCCTTAACACTCTTTTATCAAGTGGTCCTTCTAATAAATTTTCTTGAGAGTTGAGGGAATTCAAAAATAGCATGAAAAATTCTCTTTTTGGTCCCCCATCGTCTACTGCAGGTTCACCCAAGAATGTAAATCGTAAATGCTTCGATTCGTCAAAAGAGCGCTTGAATGACTGAATAGAATCTTTCCATATTTCATTACGTCTAACAGTAATCCTATAAGTGTTGTCCTTGTCCCTATCTAAATACTTGTTCCTATGCTCTTCGATAACGTCGACTAAAATACGAGTTTCTTCCGTAACACTATACAAACACAGAACATATTATATTAATCGTATACTCAAATCGCAATGTGTGGTGAGCAAGCTAGCTCAGCCAATGAAATATGGTAAAGTATCGTCCGTTTAAATGAGTTCACCGAGGCATGCTTTAGCTAAGTAACAATACATTGCATTTACAAAACTTGTACCTATTTACTCCTGAATTAATAAAGCAAGCAGCTCGACACTTAAAAATAGCATTAACTGCACGATTGAACTCCAATGTTTACAAGCAACAACACTACAACGCTAGTGGTAAATATTTCATATAGTCAAGTACACAATGCAAACGAGAAGTGGATTGAGTACTGAAAATAGTAATTATGGAGTTTCATTAGCCTGACTAACACCATTAAATACTGACGGCTTTCTCAGAACATACGCTGAACTTAGAAAAAAATCTTGAGCAACTACTTACAAAAATGGAATGGGTGGCTTGAAACTCTGCCTTTTATACATAACAGAAAAGTGACAAACCATAGTCACATGCATATATATATATATATACACACACACACATATATATATATCTGAGATGCATAGAATGAAGCAAGCTAGAGGGCCGAAATGGAATTTTTTGACATGGTGGGGAGGCATCAAGCTTATGATATCTTTTGCAGACATCATAATTTGTTGTAGTAATTTGACTCAGTCGATTCTATTGATATACGATAATACAATTGTCTTTTTCTTCACCTATTTTAACAACCTACATGGCACCCTAGCGTAAACTACCCCCTTTCTTCCCCCCAATCAAAAAATATTCTAGATCAAATGTTCTCCAAAGCTCATTCACAATGTGTGCTTGAGCACACTACTAGTTTGTATAACTCATTTTAAAAGTCTTACCTTGAACTGGTCTCCATACTAGCATCAATAGCTTCTTGTGTGTCTTGTTGTAACTGCCAATCAATTAATACATCACTTTCAGAAATCAATGACACGTAGCTCCTACAAAGACAATAATAAAATAGCACATGAAATATTTGTGATCAAGTACTATATATAGTGTGAATACTCGGCAGCTGTGAAAATATCTGGGCAGGCTCCTTGAAATGCTCTAACTGATTTTAAAGAGCCACTTAACAACCGCCTCCCAAAGTCTACATCAGCAACATAATTTAAGTACATGTGATCAAATTTGTTGGTTCATGAATTTCAGCAAGCATAGGCACTCTTCCCCTCTCTGAATTAGTTGCTATTTTATAAAAGAAGACATTAATGCCAAAAAGACATACTTGTATGTAGATGTTCCAGGTTGAGAACTAGAAGGCAGGTGGACCACTGGCAGGTTCTCTTCGTCAGAATTACTGGAACTGAGTAAACATTTATTGTATTAGTTAATGAGTAACCTAACAGATATAAACAGCTTACTGCGAATCCAAATATTTCACTTCATACGTGTTCTCCACTGGAGGAATATCATACACTGGGATAAGCTCTTCTGTGGTGGTATCACTAACAGTAATATCTGGAACCGTGCACGCTGAAGACAGGCTGGAAGAATTGCCAATGCTTGTGTCCACTGATGCACTTTGACATCCATCAGATACATGCTTTCGAAGCTGAGACATTGGAAAAAAACAATGGCATGTCCTGCAGAAATCCACCGATGGTATCACTGCACACCGTGTCCCATTGAAAATGTATTAGTTTTGCTGACCGCTTAGTCTATTTTTTGCTGAAGTCTCTTTTTCTAACTTCTCTTGTAAGACTCACCAATCCCTCCAGAGAATTAGTATCTTCACCACAATCAGCTTCTAAGAAGCGGGCTACCACCAGGCTATAGAATTCTGAGAAAAACCAGCCAGTCTCAGTTTTCAAGGTGAGTTCCAAGAAGAAGTAGGGTGGTTAGATAACCATCACCAAATTTCACTCCCAGGAATTCCAATAGCCAGGGCTGAAAATCCTAAACTTTTGCTATCAGCAGTTAGTAAATTTCATAATAAAGCTATTCCTGTAATTTGGAAGCTCTGTGCAGCCTGGCGCTGGTGCTACAGCAAAAAATAGACCAGGCGGTCAGCAAAACTAATACATTTTCAATGGGACACGGTGTGCAGTGATACCATCGGTGGGCGTGGTAGGATGTTACGTGATGTCATCATGCAAATCCCCTATTCATGGACTATGAATAGCTCATGTTTCATTCACCTTACTGTTCCAGGTTGCTCTGGTTTGATAGAACCAGCAATAGATTTACAAACAGAATAGTAGTGGTCTCTTTCTACTGTCACGTTCAGGAAATCTCTACAGTGTATGGACCACATAGAATGAAAGGATGGTTATGTAATTATAGCTAAGCTTTTCTTATATATATACTTAAATATCTTCCTGTAAGATAACACTAGTAGTGTAGTAGGGATGTGGAGAGTTGCAACAGCACTTAGAAAGATGCATACTGCTACAAAAGAACCACACTAAAGTGATTAGAAATATGTCCAATTGGCCATTCAGACCACTAATATTGTTACAAAGTGGACCATTATGATGAACCACTGGTGTGCATTGCCCTTGTGGTGACTACTCATAAGTGATACAATAGCTATCAAGTGTTTATGGTTTCATCAGAGTCTCCACAAGTGTTGGTAGCCGTAATAAAAAAAAAAAATAAAGGTGCATATTTACAGGAAGTGGTTGTACACTGCTTTGCTTCGTCCAGGTAAAAAGTTAATATGCTAATTTCTTTGCATTTGAACCACAAATGAATCACATGACTACAGGTAGACCTTCAGTTATCCGAACGAACACCTTGGGACCAAGGGATGTTCGGATAACTGAAATGCTATGATAACTCAACACAATTTGAAAACATAATAAGGGGTGTGGTCAAAAAATTCGTTCTGTTTACTCAGTTTACTGAAGTGTAAAGTTCAGATAGCTGAAGTGTTACTTTAATTGTTTACCACATGTTATTGCATCCACGGTTACCTTGGTACGGCTGGCCCCATGCGTGCTGCCACAGTGTACAATATGTATCATCCACTTTATGAAGAATCTGTTAGCACACATTCACACAAACATGCACATAAACACGCTAATATTGGATTGTATTTGTGCTACAAGATATATATGAAAACAGACATTGACTTTACTGTATTTTTTGAACAATTTGAATTCCAGAGTGGAATATTATCTCCCGGATGAAAAGCAGAAAACAACGTCTGGGCAGAGCACGGCACCATACCCTAATAAACTGAATTTTAAAAAGCTTGAATACAAAATAATGACCTTATTCATGAAATGTTAAAATTTGCATTACAGATATCTTAGTGTTGCTATAAATTAACTGACCACAGACTGACTGGGCTCTAGTCAATAAGTTGAAAATTCTACCATTTTGAGGACTGCTTTGTGTGCGCATGTATATCCATAAATACTCATTATTGAGCATATCTCTTATGGGTGAATATCAAGCAGATCATACTCAACTGCACATGTGCTTTTATAGAGAATATCATAAAAATGATGTAATGATATAGCTATTGAATGCTTGACAGATATAAATCCACTAGATGTTTGACAAATGCTAAAGTGTACTAGTCTGATATGCCAAGGTAATAGCCACAACACTCTAAAGCAAGAGCTCTACTTGTTCTTATATACCACTACCTCTAGTTTCCAGACCCGCTGGTGGTTAATAACTTTCTGATAAATAGTCAGTCTTCCATTCTGTAAACTGATTAACAATGGCATTTATGCATGCTTTATTTGTCAAGCTATTGAACTAACAAGGACAGTGGATGCCACACTCCATCCTTCACTGGATGCTATTTCTTTTAAACTTTCAAAGGAAACCTGTCCTTCCTTCCTCAATTTTTTATCTTGGAAGACAACAAGATATTCATTTTCTGATTAGTACATTTCAATAAATCATGTGTTGTAAGTCAGTATCTGTTATACTCAGTCATGTTGATTTTACCTCTGTTGAGAATGAGGAATGCTCCAATAATTCCTTGTCATCAAAGTTGATGTACTTGCCTGTGTAAGAGCATGGTTAATCATTTAGTAAAGGACGACTACACAATTAATAGTGTATTTGACTTATTAATACAGATAGGTAGCTACAATTGGATTATATAGCCTAATTTTTATATAGTTTTCAGTGTAATCAACTGGCCAACTTGAATATAATATGATTGATATGAAATGTGAGATATAATTCTGAGTAATTTTTGTTGTTAAAGACTGGCAAAATGGACAATGGGTCCACACTTTTATCGATTTTTTTAAAGCTTGCACCAAATTTTAACCACAAATAAGTTTAAGAATGGTAAGAATTGTGTATAGCCCATGCACATCATAGTAACTGGTGCTTGCTGACTTTTATATACAGGGTTGAAGGGAACAAAATTTTGCCTAAACGACTGGGTGACACCTTTTTTTTAAATTAATGCAAGTGAGTGCTTGTGAACAAAACAAACACAACTTGGAAGTATGCTCCATCTTGTATACTTTTGCACTAAGGTTTCTCATAAGAGATTGACAACTAACTTTGGGCTCCCCATTGTCCTGCCATAGATTCTATTCAAGCATTATTTTGCCATGATGACGTCAGAAAGTGAAATAAGCTACGATTTGCTGCCAACACTTATTTATCTATAAAGGGATGAAGTGTCGTGGTTTGTGATGTCATCATGAAAATAGTCTCCAAGTTGTATAAGTGCAAGATGGGTAATACTAAGAAAAACCAGCTCTGTCACGAATTTTGTATGCATTAAATGCATATAATTAAGATGTACTGCTGCTATAAATGGATAATGAAGATATCATCCTTGTACCGGATGAACTTTGAGGAAGTTATAAGCACTAATGTTACATGGGAAGATATTGTGGTAAGAGGATGGATCATCATCATCATCATCATCATCATAAATAAATAATAAACAAATAATAAAAATAACAATGATAATAATAATAGTAATAATAATAATAATAGTAACCATAATATAACAACAACAATAACAATAATAATAATAAATCAGGACTTCACAGATGACGATATCTTTACCAAGTATTCAAAGGTGACTGGTAAGTTTCTCTTTGAGTTAGCTACCCTATAATGGTACAGAATCCTTATAATTATCGGGTGCATGATTCTGTTCAGGGATCGTCATGGAGTAGTGTGCTATAAATATCTGGAATGAAAGTAAATTTTTGCTTAGTTAGAATTGTTGTTAAAATTTTTACTTCTGAATTTCAGTGAAAATAAAATTGCAAATATTTCAATTCTCCATTGCTGACAGGAAGCCCAAAAGTGGTTTTAGAGGCTGGCAAAGGTTTTAGAGCATAAAGTTATATACTCTGATGCCAACTTTCATAAAAATGCCCATAATTCTGCCAGACTATTACAGCCAAATACCTATAGAATGATGTCTGACTAATTAATTATTCATATTGAAGATCATAGGAGACAAAATTATTACCACTGTGGTGGAACACCCACCACATTGAATTGAACAATTAGTTTATTACTTAGCTCATTCAACCCATGTGAACTGAACAGTCATTCATTAGTTTAAACAATCATAAACATTTTCATGCACTGAATACAATATCACATTCATCCCTGTTCATGCTGTCATATTATCTCCCTATAAATACTTGTTGTCTGCTCTTCTTTTGTTGAGTTCTACCAGATTCATATAATTATGCTTAAACTACATCTGAGCTAACTTTGCTGGGGCATGATAGCCTAGCTCTGGGATTGATGAAGTATAGAGCCTGGTCTTCCCGATTTGAAACTTGGGAAGCTGTAGACTCTGAAACTTGGGAAGCTGTAGACTCCTCTCTCGAGCTGCATCAATGAAAAATTCCAACTCGGTTTCTACCACAACCACAATTGTATAAGATCATCTTCAAGCTAGCCATTTTCAGTAGAAATTTATAAGTTTGATGTTGAAAGTCATCTTCTGTTGCTGTTAAAAACATTGTTGGATAGTATGACAGTTTCATGAATTGGACTTCTGCTGGACATATGCTTGTAGTTTATTGAAGCTCGATGTAAGTACAGAGGTCGATCAATCAAACTGTGGCAGCCAACCCTAGATGTAAATAATAACAAATGGTTATGAAGAAATAAATGTTTGATTTCTAACAGTAATCAGGTAAGTGTTGCCATTTTTACAATACTTTTGATGCTCCTTTGTGAGCTCTGACATTGATGTGGTTTATAGAGCTGGCTAATCTTGTTGTTGTTGTTGTTGTTGTTGTCACTTCCAGGAACAACCACAACAACAAGTTCTCTATCTCCACCTGCAGCTACAACTCTTGGTATTAGTTCAGGTTCTGAGAAGAACCAGCAACAACACCACCTGTCACTGAATTCTGAGAAGTATTATCTAGCATGCAATTTTTGCCCAATTTTCCACAACACAGCCAGGAACTGGCCATAATTTTTGTATGACTGTGTTGGAAATTTCATAATCCATCTATTTCTGTAATTTGATAGCTCTGTTGCAAGCTATGAGCCCATTGCAAAAGGAAAATAGAGAGAGCGGAAGGGGTACACAGCTATGGTACAGGTAGATCGTCAGAGCGATACCATAAGTGGGGGCGTGGCCTGATATACGTGATGTCATCATGCAAGTCTCTATTAGACCACACAGTAGTAATGTAAATCAGAGAGAACTACTGATTAACGAGACTAATGGTAAAGGGTCTTGCCCCACAAGCGGCGAGACTTTTTTTTTAACATGAAATAAATATTGAGTGGCACATATCTCCATCCAGCGCCAACTAACCCTAGTCTAGTAGCTTCACAACCAACTTGAAGACGGTTGGTAAAGGGATTAGGTACGTGAGATCACGCAATTGGATAAAAGGTAAAGGTCAATTTTTAAAAAGTGAATGCCTATTTTCCCTGTCACATCACAGGAGAGAATGCCGGTGGAAAGTTTCAGTTAACCGAGCTATGAAGCGCTTTAGAATTATTCTCTGTTACGCGGTGATAGTATTAGGCTTAATTGCTTGGCTACCGCTGAAAGAAATCGTAAAACCCTCTCCCAATGACAAAAACTTTAGAGGCTCTTCCAAAAAAAATCAGTTGGTGATTCTCGTAACAAGTCACAGTGGCTCAGTGAGTGATGCAGTTCCTGATACAATATCTTATTCCTCTGGACTGGGTAGATCATCATTGGCCAGAAATAAAGTCGCCCCCATGCTGAATTTTAAGGTGCCGTATTCCACTCAAGGGTGGTGTTGTGTGCATTCTAAGAACTTGACTGTCCAAGACATCCTCGCAGTGACTGTAAGATGTTCTAAACAATATCGTTCATGCACGTGTCAGTATTTGCTGTTTTGCAAAGTTGTAGTTCTTACAGCTTTGTCTGACAACCATTACAGAGAAGCACTGGACTTCATCGGATCTGCTCAGAGGTACCTTCCTCACCGACCAATTATAGTATATGATTTAGGCCTTAACTCCACCAACATAAAATCACTTAAATCTTTCTGTAATGTCTACATTAAACCGTTCAAGTTTGAGGAATATCCTGAACATGTTAAGAACTTGAAGACATATGCATGGAAACCATTAATTATCAACGAGACTTTGCCAGAAGGCTATGAAATCATACTGTGGTGTGACTCCAGTTGCCGGTTCTCAGGTTACATCATGAAGAACTTGCATTATTTGACTGATAAGCCCATTATCCCGGGCCCCCAAGGTGGACATCCATTCATCACGGCAGTGCATGAGGGCATGAAGGATTACCTTGGCCTGAAGAGTACAAGGAGGCAATACAGCAGCATTGACATATCTCTTCAAGTGGTGGGAATTTTGTGGTTCAATCGAAACTTGAGAGAGCACTTTCTGAACTACTGGGTAGATTGTGCCCTGCACAGAGAATGTATAGCACCACTGGGAGCTAGGGCACATCCTTGCAATGGCTCCCTCTACGGTAAGCTAGGTACTTATGCTAATTGTCATCGATTTGATCAATCTGCTTATAATGCTATTTTAACGCGGGAGTACGGAATGCAATATACACGTTTCTTGTACTCAAAGCGATTGTTGGTTATCAGCATTGTGAGAAAGCCAAAAAAACTGAAATATAAAATACGTAAATGTTAGGGTGGAATTCAATAGTCAATGCAGTCACTAGCTGTTTTATGTTGTTTGGTTGTTTTTATTTGAACTTCAGCATAACTCCAATTTTAATTATGTTTCCATTTACAAATCTTTATCTTGATGTTTATGATGATTAACTTCTGGCCATGAAGAGATTAATTTTAGTGAGTTTGGTAGCTAGCTATTGGCAAAACTTTTATTTTGGTTGGTAGGGGGGGACTAGAACTAAGCATTCAAGACATTTTAGTAAGAATAACTAAAACTAAGAAAGTCTGGAATCTCTAAACAAAAACACCACTGTTGATTACTAAATTTTTAAAATGTTTTTATGTAGCTACTTGTGTCAGTTGGCAAAAGTGGGTTGTTATCATGCAATGCAAACCAAACTTTGGATTGTACAGGAAAGTTGGCACATCTAACTGGCATTTATTGTAGCAACAATTTCTTCGTGACAAATGTAGCAATAAAACGTATTAAAGACTCCTTTGTGTGTGACTTATAAGAAGGGAAGGAATGTTACGCAATACGGTTGGGCACACAGTGGCAATATAGAAGAAATAATGTATCATCAAAGTTTTAACAATAAAATAGTTTTCATGCTGATTAGGTGTATTATGTATTGTTATGGTGATCTTGTATATTAACAGGCAAATATGACTACATAAAAAATATTTTTCACAAAATGTAAGTTTTAAAACAGTGACTCTACTGTGATGGAATGAGTCTTGTTTAAATTATGGCAATAAGTGATACGGAAATGGCTACTTGTCACTGTTACACATGAAGTAACTAACTTGGTTTTCAAGAAATGTCTTGAAATAGCTATATTGTTAACATGATTTTACACTGTACTTGCGTTTCAATCCTTTTGATGGAATTGTTGTCCTAGTTAGACCGATGAGCTTCTTTGTACTTATATAGTCTATGAATTTCATTCCATATTCCCGAGTTAATATAGCATTATAGGCAGCTTGATCAAACCCGTGACAGTCAGTATGGTCTCCATTCATTCCAAGTGGAGAGTTAGAACATGGGTCGATACTACCATTCGGGGCAATACACTCAACATGAAGAGCACAGTCCAGCCAAGGAAGGAGAAGATGCTTTCGCAATTCCTCATTCAACCATAGGATGCCTTCAGATCGAAGAGATATGCTTATGCTGCTGTATTGACTTCTGGATTGAGTTAGGCCTAGATATTCCTTTGTATTTTCATGGAGTGTGTTAATAAAAGGATAGTCTTTTTGGAATACAGGAATAATAGGGTAATGAGTAAGGTAATGCAGTTTTGTCCAGAGGGGCTTTTTTACTCTACATTTACTGTCGCACCACAGTACGACTTCATAGATTTTAGACATTTCAGCAATAATAATTGGCTTCCACGCATTGGTCGTTAGGTTTTTCACATGAGGAGGATATTTATCAAATTTAAAATCTCTTACATGAACATTGCAAAAGGAAGCCATTGATTCTCTGTTTATCGGAGAGAGTCCTAAATCATGAACAATGATGGGAGTGTTTGGAAGATAGAACTGAGTTGAACCCAGAAATGTTAAAGATTCTTCATACTGAAGGCCTGACAGGGCAGTCACTACTACCACCTTGCATGAAAGGAGTTCTCCACATTTGCAGATTTTATTACCACTTCCTAAGTATGTGCTACACATTGAAGTGATTCTGAAGATATCTGCTACTGATTTATCCTTTACCAATGAGCAACAAGGACCCTTAATGACTATATTTTCTGCTTCCACGAGTTTTTTCGGAGAAGTATTGTCGACTCCATTCCCCACTATTGTACTATTGTTGACGACTCCTGATGTAATATTATTGTGAAGGGGTATTTCCCAAAAGTGCTTTAGCGGAGATACGCCGTAAATCTCTAGCGTCAACAATACACTCACAAGAAAGTTCACCGTACACAAAACTACAGATAATGCGAACACATACGCATTTACTGAAGGCATGTTCACCAGCTTTTTGCTGGCCTTCTTCCCGCCGCGCCGTCGCGTGCTTTGACCCCCCCCCCCCCCCCCCCCTCCAATTTAATAACAGGGAGGGTCTGACTAAAACACGGACCGGACTAAATTCGCGAAAATATCGCGCACGGCGAGCGCGCATGCCTGGACTCCATGTACAATTTGTCTATAATAGAGCTATAGTACTTTCTTGTGTTCTCTTTCAGTGTCAATAAGTTGAAGAGAAAGATTTATTACTTACCAAACAGCATTTATTTATTGTTGTCAGCATCAACATAACATTTTTGTAAACATTGCTGTTATTTACTAGCATTCCATTGTTGATTATCATATAATTATAATTGTTCTTGTTGTTACCATTGCCATAATAATATTATTAACAATAACAAAAATACGGCAGCAATTTTAGGCAGTACAGGCAACTAACTTATTCATCATATTTAATAATATGTAAATGTGTACAAAGATAACAAAAAAATTAAAAATAATAATAAAAATGATAACAACAATAAAATAATAACGATAATAATAATAAAATTGTGGGGCACCTCTGAGTTTGAGGATGTAGGCTTTATTGCTAATCGGACTGCTATGCCCTCAGAAATTCATAACTGCCACCAGAGTCGATCTATATTATAGCTGATACTGCATCCTCAGCAGTAACTAAATCAAATACTCCTGCAATGCTCAGATGTATATAAAGGAGCAATTAATTAATAGCATGCATGAGATGTGTGAAGGTAACTACAACCAAAGACTTATTGAAGATATGATGGGATAGTTAAATATTATATGGCCTTTCCATCCACAAGTGTAACATAAAAAGAAATGTGGCACTGACTGTACTCATTAGGTGAGAGCACACTAGCTAGGAATGTTCTAGAGCAGTTAGGTAAGTTATAGGTGTGATTATGCAATGTATGATATGATAATATCTCTTTATTCTTCATTCTCTTGTGAGCAGCCCCACAATTATAGTGACAATAATTATTATTATCATGTACTAAACTCAGGTACTCCCATAGAGATTAATACAAATCAAACTACCCCAATATTTTACCATTACATCCCCTTTAGCATTCTAAAGTGTTATTGCATCCCCTTGGGGTTAATTCCAATTTTTCTGTTTTCACAATAAAATTTTCATGGTAAATAAAAATACATCATTTCGACATACCTATATGTGTTATTCTTTTATCTATTAGTGAATTATCACTATTATTAATGTGTGTCTTTAGATGCTGTGGACATTGTGAAACTTGGTATCTGTGTTGCTGTAGGGAAGCCAATATTGATTGTGCAACCAGTGAGTGTTGGTCCAGCAAGCAGGGACTGAGTCGTCAAGTCTTGATTTGCAGTACCACTTGATGAAATACTAGAAATTGAAGGCTCAGGCTACCTGTATGAGCTCAAGACATACAGAGCTGGAGAAAGATCAATTTTAGTGGTCAGGCCAAGAAAAGGTGTGGTCATGGGTGTGGCCAGTACACAGAGATATGTAATGAAATGTGCCACTATTAACTGAACATGTGTTTTAATCAAATGACAAAGAATTACACTGCAAGTAACAATATAACACATAATCTTTCTTATGTGATCATTGTTTGCAATGAAAGTGTTCATAAACATGACTCCAAAGTCTGTTGTTTTTTTTCTCCATAAATATGTAATGTCATCCCAAAAAGTGGCCAGGCCATACCCTAACCAGCCTGACAATGTACTCCGGCCCCTTTGTTGTTCTAGTGAGGCCTTTTTATAATTGTTGAGACTTGGCAGATTTTTATGTCCAATTAATTGAATAATTTGAGTTTCTGATATATTATGTTTTATGAGTCAAGTCACATCGTTTTTCTTGCTGAATGGTTTGTTTTCTTCCCAGACAAATCTGCAGTTGCAGCCATCCTCTTTATTATTGCGATCATGTCATTACCCATCATTTGCTTATTGTACCAGATGTTGTCATTTAAGTGATTATAGTTTACAGCCGAATAAAAAGCTGAAATAATTGACAGCTGAAGTAATTGACATAAACGTCCCTTATAGTGGTTCACTCACCAATTATCTTTTGCAGTGATCAAAATAATAACATATTAGTCTACGCTGTTGACTGTTTTTATTTTATTTTTGTTTTTGTTCTATTTGTATTTTAGCCTATACAGTTGTAGCATAGCTCCATACCCTACCCACAATTCGAATACAAATCATTTCCAGGTGCCTTAGATGATTTATCTGCAAGGCATAACAGAATGAGGATGTGGCATAATTACTATGTTAATGATTCAGTCATTCTCGGCTGAAATAATTATAATAATAGCAAATTTTCTCGTTCTTACAACCAATAATATTGTTAATTAAAACTTAACCCGATATTTCGACTTCTTGCCGAATATAGTAGGATATAGTAGACAGTAAGCGTACCCTCCTGAAATCTTGATGTTTACATTGTGGTAGTGTATATAACCACAGAGAGTTTGACCACAGTTGACCCCTGAAGAAGTAGAAGATGCCGAGGAATACATCAGAAAACTTGTCAAACAGATGACACCAGACGCCTTGGAACCACTTCCACATCACCAGCCAACAGCTCAGCCAAGAGCAAGCCGCCGCCAGTTATCAAATGCCCTCTGTGCACAGACAAGCACAACTTAGTTAGGTGTCAACCCTTTGCCCACTATGACGTAGACAAAAGAAACAAGTTTGTTTGGGAGAAGCGATTGTGTACTAACTGTCTAGGAGAAAGACATGGCTACACACACTGTCCCTCCAAGTACACCTGCCGAACATGCCACAATAAACACCACAAAGTCCACCAGAGAAGCCACGAATGCAGTCCTTTGTGTCAAAGTTCAACCACATGATGTGAATTCAGACAAAGCTGACAGTGACATGACATTCGTGGAGACAGCTATGGTGGTAGCCACGTCAGGCAGCGTCACACCAGAGCCCAGAATATTGAGATCAGCATTAAATAATTCTGACAAATGTGTTGCCTTGTCACCATTGAGAATAATGTCACTGTTCCTAGAATTTGAACTGAAATAAGTGCACAATGCAAGTACATGGGAATTCACTAACACATGTATCTACACTTCAAAATGCAGGAGGGGAACTGTTTAATTAGCTAGAATTCACTAACACATATGTCTATGCTTCAAATAAAGGAGGGAAAACTGTTGCGTACTCTTTAATTAGCTAGAATTCATTAACACAATGTTTAAGGAGGGGAAACTGTTGTGTACTCTTAAATTAGCTAGAATTCATTCATTCATGTGTCTACGCTTCAAAATAAAGGAGGGATGCATATTTTTTAATTAGCTGGAATTCATAATAATAATGATAATAATAGTTATAATAATAATAACAATAACAATATAGTAATTATAGTTTTATTACTAATAGTGTAATTGTTGTGTTATCATTGTTATTATTATGGCAATGGCAACAAGAATGATTATAATTTAATGTAATAAAGTAGTGGAATACTATTACATGCATACAACAATGCTATGTTGACATTAGTTCTTTAAGATAATTCTGTTGAGGTTGTGTACTGTCAACTATTTTAAATAATGGTTATATAATTTAACCAAAGCTTATTAAAATGTAGTTATGGAAGCATCACTGACAACAAAATATTCCCTTATACACACAACTATAATCTGTGTGGAACATTCTTCTAAAACAGGTAATACTTTCCAAAAATTTATCTTCAATGCTGGCATTTTTGGGGGACAAAATTAACAAACAAAAACATTAGCACATGACATTTCTTCCTCACCCATTTAAGAAATTAGAATTGTCAGGTGGGGTTTCAATATACTATGGAATGTAGAAAACTGAAATACTTATCATAGTTTGGTTGGTTGAACACATCCTTTCCCAAACAATTCACTTAAACCTGTAACTTTAAAGTTTATTGAAAGAAGGAAAAAAATTAGATTAAAAAAAATGTATTTTATTATGACCATCCAAAACTGAAACGAAACAAAGTACAAAATGTTGACACGTGCTATAGCATAGTGATATTGATAAATTTTATTCACACTGTTCGCCTGGACGACAGAATGTTGCCATGCTCAATGGTGGGTGTAGCTTGGCCGGCTGTGGAGTTGCTGAATGTAGGTCTGCAATTTCTCGAAACTTGAAGTAAGTACAGTTGTCAGTGTTTGGTCTATGACTGTCTGGGGCAACCAACCCTGAAAACAACAACAACAAATTAGGGATTGAATAATGGTTACTAATCAATTCATTCATGAAGAGGCACAAATAGTGTGTATGCATGTGTGTGTGTGTGTGTGTGCGCGCTGACCTTGAGGTTAGAGTTCATCACCCAGATGAGTTTGGACTGACTGTTGCTAATTGGTATCACTAGGTAACCACATGGACCATTCTCTCCTCTGCAACAACAAGCAACAAGTTTAACGAAGACATCCTCTGCTACTACAGAACTAGGATCACGCAAGTACTGGATGTAGTGGAAAGTATCATTATACCTCTCACATAAGAATGTAGAGCTGTACTACGAGCATGTTACTGCTGTACAAGGAGTTATAGACACTACTTCTAAAGCTAATGTCTTCTGATCATAATATATACTTTCATGAAACACTGGAAATTTTTGCAAGCAACCTGCCAACTGGTGTTGGAATATAAATTCTAAAAGTGGGTGTGGTCACGTTCTGTAATGTAATAATTCACACAAAACACAAACACAAGTTAAGCATCTTTCTCCTTCCTCAATTGCACCAACCGGATTAATCGATTGATCCCTTACCTTACTTTCCCAGATTGTTCTGGTTTGATAGAACTAACAATAGCTTTACTAGTAGAGTAGTAATGGTCTCCATCTACTGTCATATGTCTCACAGACAGGAAGTCCCTAAAGCACAAAGAGATGGTGGTACAGACACACTAAATACAGGAGAAAAAGATGAGGACTTGCTAGCTAGTTTAGTCAAGAAACTCTTCCATAGTTACAGAATGCCTTACCTGGCAGTAGTGTTGCACCATAGACTTATTTACCGATTTACAGATATTCCCCTCTAGATATTCCCCTCTAAATACTGCCAGATATATGCAGATACCGATATCTCCTTTATAATTGCATCACTATTTTTAAATTTAATAAGTTTAATTGATATGAATATTTTAGAAAACACTGGTAAAGTCACTTTCTCTTGCATTCTAAGTTATATGGGGGGGGGGGGGGGGGGGGGGGGGGGGGGGGGGGGAGTAGTGGGAAATACAGCTGGAGGTAATTGGCTGGTGGTGTACAAAGTTGTGTAATCAATACTAGGCAACACTACTACTTAATAGTATTAGATTTTTTAAAATCTCCTTTCAATAAATGGTTAATTTAAACTATTAGACATTTACGACATTGATATGCTTTATTCCCATGACATGCTTTATTCCCATGACATCCCTTACCTAGAAGAAACTGGGCCCATGGCATTAGTTACGGTATACAATAGATCTGTAGAACTGTCTACTTGATGAACACTCTAAACACACACAGACAGACAGACAACAACAATAATAACAACAACAACTAATTGTGTTCTTTAAGATTATTACATCAGCTTTATTTAACATGTAGTCTAGCTTTCCTCAACCAGCAAGGAAAAAAAGAAAGTAATACTGTTTACACAAATGGAGTACAAATTAATAAATTAATTTGATCTGTGTAGCTACAGTCTGGCATCTACTACGCATGGTGTGTGTGTGTGTGTGTGTGTGTGTGTTAGATCATGTACTCACTGTATTTAGCGAACACTGTGGATTCCATTCTGGTGTGTTTTCTCCCGGGTAAAGGTTGGCAAACAGAACCCGAGCAGAGCATGGCATCACACCCTACATAACCATGGCAACACACAAATTAGGTAACACCTAATCTAGTCACCCCCAAGTGAAACAGACAGTTTGCTCCACCCTCAATCTTACTTCTAGTTTCCAGACCTTCCGTCTCTCTATGACTTTTGAATAAATAGTTAGTTGGCCATTCTGCACACGTACAAATAATACAGGACACGTTAGCACACACAAACACACAGCAACTTTTCTGGACACTTGTAAAAAACACACACACCAACAGACAGACTAGTGCATAGTTGCCAACTTCAATAATAGAAAGAGAAAGAACAAAAAACAAACACAGATTAAAAAACAAAAACAAACAACAACAACAACAACAACAAAACAGAATGTACCACAAATACAATATCATTACTCACAGGTCTAGTGGAGGCCACGACCCATCCATCATTTGTTTGTGTCATCTCTTTGAAGGCCTCAAATGCACTCAGTCCTTCCCTCTTTAACCTCAGACCCTACAAAACAAATACCACATTCCCATTACTCCATTCCAATCATTTATATTTCATACTGGTCATACACTCCATCATCCCTTATCCAGACGTGTCTTATTCGGGCACGTCTATTAACCGGGCACCATTTGATTTTATGTAGCGACCCGTACCGCGATCGTTACAGCGCGGGAAAGCTCGTCGACGACCTATACCGATTTTGTAACAGCCGTCGATTGGTCTACGGTCAACGACACGGTCTAAGGATGGCTACAGCGGCTGTTTCAAAGAAGCGAAAGCGCACCGTATTAACTTTGGAAAAGAAGATTGAGATTATGAAAGCCTTGGAAAAAGGAAGTTCTCAGAGAGTGGTGGGTGAAAGATTTGAAGTCGCAAAATCGACCATTGCTGACATTTGGAAGGACCGTAAGAAGATTATTGATGCTCTAGGTTCCACTGAGTCACCATCGTTTGTCTATAAAAAGCGTTGTGTTATTCGCCAAGCTAAGTTTGAATTAGTGGATGAAGCCTGTTGGAAATGGTTTTGCCAACAACGCTCAAAAGGTGCTCCAGTGTCTGGTGTGCTACTCCAAGAGAAATCTAGGCAATTTTTTGCAAAGCTATATCCTGATGCTGATGCAGACAGTTTTAAAGGAAGCACTGGATGGCTAACAAGTTTTAAATTTGTGCCTTCAGTAAGAAGATTTTGTGGAGAACGAGGATTGGAGAAAAAGGGGCTTCTACTTCTTGACAACGCACCCTCACATCCTTCATGTCAGAGCCTACAGTCAGATGATGGTATGGTTAAAGCTATGTTCCTATCACCTAACACTACGGCTGACATACAGCCAATGGATCAAGCAGTTCTAGATCCATGCAAACGGCGCTACAAAAGGAAGCTTCTTGCACGCATCATTTTTGAAAACGAAGAGGATAAGCCTATACCCCACTATTTTGAAAATAAAGGATGCTGTTTATTGGATAGCAGAAGCATGGGAGAAGGCAAGCTCTGACAGTCTTCGTAAGGCATGGAGGAAATTACTTCATGAATCTGTTAGTGAGGATATGTCAACTGAAGACACATGCCCAGATTCATCTATTGCTGAGACTATTGAAACTGCTGGGTCATTGGGAAGTGAGACTCAAGAGGCTATTGCTGAATGGATGGATGCAGACATCGATGAACCAGGTCACCAAGTTCTAGATGATGAACCAGGTCACCAAGTTCTAGATGATGAACCAGGTCACCAAGTTCTAGATGATGAACCAGGTCACCAAGTTCTAGATGATGAACCAGGTCACGAAGTTCTAGATGATGAACCAGGTCACCAAGTTCTAGATGATGAACCAGGTCACCAAGTTCTAGATGATGAACCAGGTCACCAAGTTCTAGATGATGAACCAGGTCACGAAGTTCTAGATGATGATGAAATGTAGCAGAAATGCAAAACTCTAGGGATAGTAGTGCAGAAGAATCATCTGAAGAAATTGAAGAAAATCAAAGGGTCAGCGCCAGTGCAGCATTTGATGCTTTGGAACTACATTGAATTGGCTCGAACAGAGAAACACAGACCCTGGGCACTTGCTTTTAGTAAAGAGATGGAGAGATGAGGCGGCTACAAGTCGATTCCAATCAATGAAGCAAACTAGCCTGTTGTCATATTGCAAGAAATAACTTTGAACTTAATTCAGTTCATGTAATAGCTCTGTTAATTCAAATTTTTTTTTGTATATACATGTACATTATGATCTGAGTTACGGGCAAATCTGAGTTACGGACACCCCTTGGTCCCAAGGCGCCCGGATAAGAGAGGATTGAGTGTATTTCTGAGTTACATGATAGTGGTGATAGGATTGTGTGTGTGTGTGTGTGTTTGTGTACGTGTGTGTGTGTGTGTGTATGTGACTTCGGGTGCCCACACCACTTGCTATGAAGAAAAGCCTGTTTTCCTGCGAGTTCCTAGGAGTTCCTAGCCCGGCTCCAGGAGCTTTGCTTGCACGGCTCACTGTGCCTGCTTAGTGCACAGGCATCGTGGCTCTGCCAGGTGCGCATAACTGCTAGCGGTTGCAAGAGAATTACATTGTGCATTTGTGCTGCCTTTAGACAAGAGAATCCAAATTCAGTGGTTGTTACCAGAGGTACAGTAATTACCTTCTAGATAGTCCTTCAGTGAATTTACTACACAATACACACCTCCTGCCACTCAACAATAGGAAGCCAATCTAATGTTCGATTGGATCTAATTCCACTAATTAGCAGGGTCTTCCCTTACCTCTGCTGAGAGCTGGTCGCACTCTGGCGAGTTCTGCTCTTGTGAAGTCTCGTGGTCCTCCTTAATGGGCGGCAACTCATCGTCAGGGTGACGTTCAACAAACACTGGTGATGCTGTAAAAATAAGCACACATACACATACTCACTAGGAGGAGGAAACTAATTAACACACATACATATCACCATAAGCAGCAAACAACAAACACATCTTTATAAGAGGTTTGATAAACTAATAACAAACACCATCTACACAACCAATGCCCACCCACAGCCAGAGGTACTGTATGATGTTGTACCATGGAATGAAATACATGCCACCACCATCTACACAACCAATGCCCACCCACAGCCAGAGGTACTGTATGATGTTGTACCATGGAATGAAATACCCATCTACACAACCAATGCCCACCCACAGCCAGAGGTACTGTATGATGTTGTACCATGGAATGAAATACATGCCACCACCATCTACACAACCAATGCCCACCCACAGCCAGAGGTACTGTATGATGTTGTACCATGGAATGAAATACCCATCTACACAACCAATGCCCACCCACAGCCAGAGGTACTGTATGATGTTGTACCATGGAATGAAATACATGCCACCACCATCTACACAACCAATGCCCACCCACAGCCAGAGGTACTGTATGATGTTGTACCATGGAATGAAATACCCATCTACACAACCAATGCCCACCCACAGCCAGAGGTACTGTATGATGTTGTACCATGGAATGAAATACCCATCTACACAACCAATGCCCACCTACAGCCAGAGGTACTGTATGATGTTGTACCATGGAATGAAATACATGCCACCACCATCTACACAACCAATGCCCACCCACAGCCAGAGGTACTGTATGATGTTGTACCATGGAATGAAATACCCATCTACACAACCAATGCCCACCCACAGCCAGAGGTACTGTATGATGTTGTACCATGGAATGAAATACATGCC
>WLWD01004090.1_pt1 | contig 23763 bp, 18 predicted proteins | sample 6712731 | NCBI WGS metagenome assembly WLWD01 (sample SAMN12718690, study PRJNA576275) | sponge metagenome | isolation source: marine sponge | host: Mycale hentscheli | place: New Zealand: South Island, Marlborough, Capsize Point | collected 2014-11-01 | reverse complement strand
AAATAACTGTAACTAAAAACCAGGTTAACATCTTAGAACTAAATGAAAACAATTTATGTACAATGTATAAATTGCATGCCATAACTATTACCGCCCCAATGCAATAATGACCACACCCACCACTTTCCAAGTGAGTTGGTGTATACATTATTCACTATGGCTAGCTAACTTGGCTAGCTAGCTATAAGCAGTGCTAGAGCTAAATGCTTTGAGGTTACAACAAATAAAATACTCAACAATGGCACAACATACATATAGCTAACTTAGCTAATGACACTTCTGGAGCAAGAATGTAACAGATGCATAGCCAGCTAGGTCAGAAATTTGATTTAAATATTTTTTAGCTGTGGTTTTTGACCATATCAAGGAGTCTTTGGACAGATTCTACTATCACATTCATCTTCACCCTTTCAAAGTATTATGACGCACTGAGGTACCTGACTCGAGTCTTCCGCGAACTACACAAACAATAACTTATTTGCACCCAACAAATGGTGTCGACCCTTTTCCTTTGTAGCTATAATGATATTCATTTATGGTTAACCACTCGTTTTATGACATTGTGCTGGTTATTTAATGTCTCATATTACTTTGTTGTTTTGGCTCTCAATTTGTATTTGAATTCGTATATTTCCTGCTATTAGCGGGGCCCCGATGCAAGCGCCGTAGGTGCCAGCGATAGGGTTATTTGCGCTTTGGGATGTGCCACGTAGAGAGCGAGAGGTGAGGTCCTTTAACCCTTTATTCCTGCCGAGGAATTTACGACTCCTCCCAATTTGGTCCTTCGAGCCGGATTCTCACAACGGATGACTAGGCGAATGACTCGAAGATCTACTAACCTTACGTCTATGCCCGTGAAGATCCACACGAGCGAAGCTCTACACTTCAGCTATTGACTGCACAATACTCTGTTCTGGTTTCTGGTTGAGCTGGTTTCACCTTTGAGATTTCACCTTACTCATAACTCAGCAGCTAAAACCATTACAGAATCAGTGTCCATTCATGTCTCCGTCTATCGAACTTGAAATCATAGCCAACTTAACAGACCTAGCTTCTGTGAAGGCTAAATGCTCCAGTCGCCCTGGACAATTAACAAGACTCAAGACTCGCTATGAGAGTTTCATGAATGAACACTCATTCTAAGACATCTCTCAGTAACCTGCAAAGAGAACATGACATTGCACAAGGCTCTTCAGCAGCGATATGAAGAACTTCGAGAATCTAACAGCACAGCCTCCTCATGAGAGCGTGAAGATGAAATAAAGAGAGATTTGAAGATCTTGGATGATCACTCTGATCTATTACGTGCAGTATCCAAGAACTAAAAAGCTAAGCAAATCTATAATCAAGGAACTTGTATCCTAGACTCATTCAATACCATCAATGAAGTTGACTGTATCTTAACACCAGCCATCATCACCAAGGTCCAGGCACTTGAGGAGAAAATTACCTCTCTCAAAGAACAGGCCCTGAGGGGGACGGTCGTAACTCCGCCCTCCACGTAGCAACTAAGTCGGGAGCTTATCTGGTCAACCCTTTCCGAAGGACCAGGATCTTGTACACCCTCTAACGCAGGTAAAAACCAGGCCTCAACCTCTGTCACCTACGGCAATTGAAGTATCGGCACTAGCAACCCAAAGCGCGCACTCCACCCCAAATACAGAGATGGTTCAGGAAATATGCAAGAACAACTTAGACAAATAATTGAACACTAAATATAGTAAGGGTGATACAGAAATACGAGTGGGTTAAATATGGGCGGAGTTCGATGTTCCCGAGAAAGTTTCTTCAGGCGGTGGTCTTTTAGACTTCATGGCCTTCACGGCGGCCTCCCACAGACCTCCGAAATGAGGTGCACGAGGTGGAATGAACTTCCATGTCATGTTGGATGTGGTGGCATGATCAGAGAGAGCCTGATGAGTGTCAGGATGATGGAGTAGATGTTGGACTTCATCAAACTCAGCTTTCGTTCCAACGAAGTTGGTGCCATTATCGGAGTGTAAGGAATGAGGGACTCCTAGACGGGCACAAAATCGATTAAAGGCTGCTATGAATGCGTCTGCTGTGAGGTCCGTGCAGAGCTCGATGTGTACAGCCTTGGTTGCGAAGCACACGAATATGGATGCATAGACTTTCACCCTGGTGGGCTTGCGGGGGTTCCCGCGGTGTACCAAGAACGGTCCCGCGAAGTCCACACCGGTGACATAGAAAGGTGGAGGTGTGGTTCGTGCAGAAGGCAGCATCCCCATCTTAGGCGTGACAGAGAGTGCACGGAGCTTCCTGCAGACAATGCAGTTATTCGAAAGGGACTTGAGATGACTTCAAAGAGCTGGAATGTGATAAGTCTCCGCGACAATGGAGAGCAGGATAGATGTGCCGGAGTGCTTGTGAGCGATGTGGAGAGTGTCCAGTAGTAGTCGGCACAGAGTCGAATCGGTGTTCAGAAGAATGAGAGAACGAGGTTGCTGAGGACTGGAAGTATCCCAAAGGCGGCCTTGAATACGAATGAGTCCATCATCTCCCAAGGTGACATTGAACTTCTTCAAGGAGGCTGAACTGACCGGATGATCCCATCTTTGACGTGGTCCAGGATATCAGCATAAGTGTCACGTTGAGAGAGGCAAAGTAGGACGAGTTTGGCCTCTTGGGTTTCCTCAGGCAGAAGAACTTGGTCCAGAATGCGGTGGTCTGGAGCAGCTCTGAGGTTGTGAGTGAAACGTTGCACCCATGCGAGGATGCGGTTGAGTCGATGAAAGGATGAATACTTCGTCAGGAAATTCCAGGGGGCAGAGGAGGCTGCAGCATGGACTGAGACTGTCTTGCGGATCTCCGGGACTTCCTTCGGAAGAGAGTTGTTATGAATGGGTGGTGGCCAGGCCGTAGGCGGTAACTGAAGCCAAGGAGGGCCCTTCCACCAGGTGGTAGACTGGATGAGGTCTGATGGTGACATTCCTCGACTGGCTAGATCGGCAGGAGTATCATCGGTACGGACATGTCTCCATCTCGTGCCTGGGACCCTTTCTTGAATAGCTCATACTCTATTGGCGGCGAACCTTTGAGTCGAGTTGAAAATCCACGATGCCAGGCCAACACTATCGAAGAATCTGTCCAGGCGTAGACATCTTCTGGAGTGAGTTGAAGGTCTCTGAGCACTACGGTGACTAGTCGGGCGAGCAAATGGGCTACCATAAGTTCCAGTCTGGGCACCGTGGACGGCTTGACTGATGCCACTTTGGCCTTGGATGTGACCAACCGGACAGAAACAGAGGAGTCTTCGTGGAGAACTCGGAGGTAGATGACGGTACCATAAGCAGAAGTGGACACATCTGCGAAGGCATGGATTTGTCGGCTGACGATAGCTTGAGAGTGAGGGGAGAGATGACGTGAAACTGGGTGTGAAGCAATGACTGGCAGCTGTTGAAGCCAATTGGACCAGGACTCGGAAATGTCTGGAGGTGCGGGTTCGTCCCAGTTCAGTCCCTGTTTCCACAGACGCTGCAGCAGTATTTTGATGACAACCATGGCAGGGGAATAGAGGCCGAGGACATCGAACACTTGAGCTGCAATCGAGGCCAGGTTCCTCTTGGTGGCTGTGATGTCTGGGCTGACAGTCGGGACCGGCAAATAGAACACATCCGTGGCCACATTCCAATGGTTGCCCAGTGTCTTTGATGAGGCTAGAGGATCAGTGAGTAGTAAGTCTGCGACTTCTTGAAGTTCCTCAGACACAGTGGACAGAAGCTCGGCAGAATTGCTCCTCCACTTTCGTAAGGTCATCCCGCAGATATTGAGTAGCTCACACAACTGCTCGCGAATATGAGCAGCTTCTTCCATGGTGGAGACTCCGGTCAGGCAGTCATCCGCGTAGAAGGCAGACTTCACGATCGATGAAGCTTGAGGATGGAACTTGGAATGTCGATCTGCGTGCTCCAGCAGGACCATTGTAGAGAGAAAGGGTGAGAACTTGACGCCGAAGGTCAGACATTGCATCCGATAGTCGATGATCTCGCTGGTGGAGTTATGCATGAGGAACCTGTGGTAGTTCCTTTCGTCTGGGTCGAGCTCAACATCCCTAAACATTTTACTAATGTCGGCGGTGATGGCGATCTTGTGACATCTGAAGGCAGTCAGGACGGACGTGAGTAAGGGGTACAGATTTGGCCCAGGAAGTAGCTGGTCGTTTAACGATATGCCTGTGCTCGTCTTTGCCGAGGCGTCAAACATTGCCCGAAGTTTCGTCTTGGTCGAGAATTTCTTCACGACACCATGGATAGGCAAGTAGTAGCACATAGTGACAGGTTGCGCCAGATCGGTAGTGGGAACGGTCTCCGCATGTCCCAAGTGGACATACTCCTGAAGCACAGCCTCGAAGTCGTCGAGCTTGCTCTTAGAGCGAAGAGAGCGTTCATTTTGTAGAAAACGACGGATGGCAGCTGGACGTGAGGTTCCCAGCTCTAGAGGGTCAGTCACCCTAGAAAGTTGGACACGAAATCTTCCCTCGGGGGTAACCTGATGAGTGTCCTTGAAGTGCGTCACAGCGGCTTGTTCCTCAAGGGTGAGAGTGCCATTATCGTCGGTCACTTGTTCGTTGAGCCACAGGCGTTGGAGTGACTCGTCGAGAGGGTCAGCCTTCCCCTGTATGTGCATGATAGTCGACTCTTCAACGGCAGCGGGAATGGCTCCACCCAACGTCCACCCGAAGATGGTGGGCGTGGCAATGACAGCTCGGTGCTCGTCCTGCTCAGGTGCGCCTCGGGAGACTCTGACGCAATCGGCTACCAAAGCAGGAGGTCCAGTGATGCACCCAGCTCCGGGTCGGCGATCAGAGCTTTATCTCTGATGCATGGCATCTTGAGCAGGAGGGACGGATGATCAGGAGGACGGAGATGAGCCAGCGCCTTTATGACGTGACACTACACCACTATGGAGTCAGAAGAACCTGCATTGTAATCAGAACACAAGGTTAAGTCAACATAATGTTTGCTCACACATATTCCTTGAAGTCCACTGATCTTGAGCCTGGCGGGCTTCCGAGGGAGTTTCAGAGCAGTGGCTAGATTCGGTGATGAGAGACAGTGAAGCTCCTTGGTTGAGGAGTGCTCGTGCCTTTTGGCAAGCTCCATTGTGGTTCGAGAGCCATGGCGGTCGACAGGAGAGATGACGTAGGCGAGTTGGCGTGGAGAGCCTTGGTCTCCTCGGCTTTCGGAGGTGACGATTCTTTGCCAGTAGTGCCTTTGTGTAAGGCTGAGTGGTGCTTTGCTCCACAATGACGACAATTGAAGCGAGAAGCGCACCCTTTCGATATGTGGTCATATGAGAGACTATTATAGCAGAGTTTGGCGTCTCTGACTATCTTCTGCCTTCTGTCCACATCCAGGTCCCAGAATCGACGGCATCGGGACAGTGAAGGGCCAGAGCGGTTGCAGGTGGGGCAATCGATCCTTGAAGACGTCACGTTGTGGACGGTCTTGCTAGGTTTCGACTTCTTGGACTGTGTCGGCGTCTTGGCGGTGGACAAGGCATGTGTCACGGCTGTATATTTCATCGACTCATGATGATCCCTGGCGAAGTCAAGTAGGTCGTGGACTTCGGGGTGTGATGATTTCCCAACACAATGTCTGTTCCACTCCTCGGTGAGTTTTACATCGAAGCTCCTCATGAGGATTCCTCCGGCGATGTGTTCTCCAGATTCTCCACCACACTGGAGGAGACTGTCCCAGATGGACTCGTACTTGGTTCTCAACTGGTGTAGGCTGTCTTTGGTGTAGGTGTAGGCAGGTAGACTGAGTAGTTGGTCCACATAGATAGGGTGGACCACAGAAGGGCTTCCAAAGTTGGCTTCAAGTTCTCTCATTGCTTGTTGATACCCATCGGTATGGCGGCTCGCTGTCTCTACAATCTGACGAGCAGCATCAGAGTGCATTGACTTGAGCAGGTGGCAGCAACAATCTGAGTCTGGCAATGACGAACCAGCATTGTTCATAGCAGAAGAGAATAGGGACTTGAAGTATGCCCAGTCGAGTGGGTCACCAGAGAACTTTGGTAGATCCAGGATGAGTCTGGATGGTATTGGAGTAGTAGGAGTAGAGTCAGGCCTAGGAGTCGAGTGAGGTAATGACTCCCTTTTGCTGGCATCCGAAGCTCTCTTGGTGATCTCTGCTAGGAGTCGGTTGGTGTCTCCTCGGAGACCTTCCAGGTCAGTATCAGCAGCGTACGATCTGGAGTGCTTACGGAATTCGTCGTTGGCTTGGATCAGCTTTTCCTCCTTGGACCAATAGCTGTCCGAGGGGCTGTTTGCTAGGTCTTGCAGATTGTTGAGTTTATCCATGAGAATGAGACCCTCCTCATAGACATCGATTTTCTGGAGTAACGACTCCACTTTGGTGAGAAGCTTCTGATAGTGATCTCTGGCCTCGTCACCAGCGGTGATCTCCTTCTCCCTGTCTTCTCCTTCGGGGACCAGCTCCTCATAATGGCTTTGAAGAGCGTCGAAGAAGCGTACCTGTCGTTGTACATCTTCCTTCTTGCGGGCGAGAATGGTTCTGTCGATTCAATCCATAGGAGCAGCGAGAAGAATGTTGAGCTCACGTTCTATCCGGATGATTCGGCTCTTTCGGGCAGTACATTTGCTCATAACCCTGGCAGGGTTGTCAATAAGTTCATAAGAGGCTATCTCCTCCATGTCAGTAGATGCCATGATGATAGCAAGTAGCCGTTGATGTAGACGGCGAGATACGCAACTGTGCGGTGGACGTTGCGTTCGATGAGCAACGGTGCGATAGACGTTGAGTTCGACGTAGACGGTGGGTTACGCAACTGTGCGGTCGACGTTGCGTGTGATCAGTGGCCGGCGGCAAGGATCTCCAAAGTAGAAGATCCGGCTCGAAGGACCACAATATGGGGGACGGTCGTAACTCCGCCCCCCATGTAGCAACTAAGTCGGGAACTTATCTGATCAACCCTTTCCGAAGGACCAGGATCTTGCACACCCTCTAACGCAGGTAAATATCAGGCCTCAACCTCTGTCACCTACGGCAAATGAAGTCTCGGCACTAGCAACCCATAGCGCGCACTCCACCCCAAATACAGAGATGGTTCGGGAAATATGCAAGAACAACTTAGACAAATAATTGAACACTATATATAGTAAGGGTGATACAGAAATATGAGCTGGTTAAATATGGGCGGAGCTCGATGTTCCCGAGAAAGTTCCTTCAGGCGGCGGCCTTTTCCAGTTCGGGTACGTAGTCCCAAACAGGCCCTATGTTTCAATAACGTACCACCTATCAACATCTTAACTGATTCTCTACGGAAAGCAATTCGAGACATCTACAACCACATGTCCAGCGAGCACACCTTGACTAAGCTTGAGAAAGCTTCACACCTCGATCCAGTTTCTTCAACTCCGTCTCCTGCAGTGAGTGTGTCAAAGCTCTATCTAGAACTACCCAAGTTTTCTGGGAAGCCCACAGACTGGTTCAACTTTCATGCGCTATTCACTGCTGCCATAGACAGGCGGGGAACAGAAACCAGAACGGTGTTGTCTCTTGGCCAATGCTATGTTGTTAGAAGAAGCACGACGAGTTGTGGAATTCTACCAAGCAGGAAAGAATGTATATGATTTTGCAATGAAAGCACTCAAAGATGCCTATGGGGCCAGCCACAGCTAGTATACCCCCACCATGTACGACAATTCATCACTCCTGACAGATACTCCTACACCCGCAAGAACCTCCGACACATGCGTGAGAAAATCGAGATCAATATGCGTGGTATGGTGCGTGCTGGAGTAGCCATAAAAGGATTTGATGAGAGGGTACGTCACGAATGGACTTCCAACTACTCCGATATTGACAGGTTGCCCAACATTGAAGAAATCCTCACATTCTTCAGACAAATGGAGTTCAGTCTTCCGGAGGAACCCTTCTTGACTTCTTTTGTCTTCTACAGGCCAGTCAAATCTTGCAGAACTTCTAAGCCATCTAACTCATCTCAGAAGACACGACATCACTCAGTACTCAAAGTCAGCTCGACAGGATTTAATACTTGCCCCATTTGCAATGCTCAACACAGCCTCTCCAGGTGCTCAATGTTCCTTGGCTACAATGCCTCCAAGTGCATTCAAACAGTCAGGGACCACAAGCGATGCACCAACTACCTTTCAGCATCCCACATCTGCTCACAATGTACCTCAGCATTCAACTGCTGAAAGTGAAATCGACACCACAATACATTGCTTCATGAGGACTCCACCTCATCTGTGTTACCTGGATCGACCAGTGTAGAATCTCCTCAGTTACCAGCTATGATAGCTGCTCCTACCTCTCCAGCAGATCGCCAAGAGGACTCTGCCTCATCAGTGTCACCTGGATCAACAAGTGTAGAAGCCCCTCGATTACCAGCTATGATAGCTGCCCCTGCCTCTCCTGCAGATCATCATGAGACCCTTTCAACTCTAATTCGTCGCCCTGGATTACTCAATACGGCCATAGTGGATGTCCATAATGGTCCGCTCTCTCAACGAGTCAGACTCGCACTAGACAATGGTGCATTCATTTCACTAATGTCAGAGAGTCTTGCATCTAGCTTACGCTTCAAGAGACACCCACAGAAAATGGAACTTGATGGTCTGATGGGAGGAGGCAGGTCTAGAAACTACGTTCAAGCCACTCTTCACTCGTTATAATATTCTAATGACTTAGTGACTATCAAATTTGGAGTGATCTCCAGGATTCCTTGTGCCACACCTCCGAAGCGCCCAGACGACATCCTGCGAGATCCTTGCCTCGAAGGCAAAACACCACTTGCTGATGCCTCTTTGGGTGGCCACCCGGATGCTCTCATAGGTTCACTTGATGTAATACAGTGCATCAAAGGCACTCCAATATACTCACGGGAGTCTGCTATATCAGCTACACCCACTCTATTTGGCTGGACTATTGCTGCACCACTAGACAGCAATCAGTCCCAGCCAGTTCTCAAAGTGCAAATCCGGGATGACCCTCTTCACGAATCCCTCCAACAGCTTTGGGAGCTGGAGAAGTTGCCCGACGAACCCATCATGTTAACAGAAGACATACGAGCACTCGAACACTTTGAGGATACACATTCGAGGCACTCAGTTAGACGTTACATTGTCAAGTTGCCTAGAGAGGAAAACCCTCCTGACCTTGATTCCTCCCGCAACATGGCAGTCAAGCGTTTCCTCCAAAATACTCAACAATGGCACAACATAGATTATATAGCTAATATAGCTAATGACACTTCTTGAGCACCAGAATGTAACAAATGCATTGGCCAGCTAGGTCAGAAATTTGCTCTGAATATTTTTTTAGCTGTGGTTTTTGACCATTTCCAGGAGTCTTTGGACAGACAGTGCCGCTTGTTAGTTGTCTAGGGCCACTGGTAGTCAGAATGGCTTGTATAGAAGCTACCACTACTCGGGGGCAGCTTAGCTGAGTACGTAATTCCATATTTTTTAACTAATCTTACAGATAATAACTTTAAGGGGCGGATTTGGGGGGGAGGGGCTCGACTGGTGTCGTATGAGCCCCCCCTATTTTCAGAAAGAGCCCTCATTTATTTTATCTTTTCTATTTCTTGCCGATAAAAGTATAATACCAACAACTTTATGTCCACAGTTGTTTTTCCACCTCCAAATTCGCAATCGTGTAGTGAGAGCATTCCTACTTATGGATATGCTGAGTCAGGATTTTTGCTATTCATCGTTCTTTTATAATAGCAGACTAAGCCCCTAGTATGCCAAAGCTGAGCAAGTACAAAATTAATTCCTGACAGAATAGTGTTGCATTAAGTGGTGATTCTATTTTTTCTCCATTGTTGATTTATAGCTATGTAACTACTTTCAATCTTAGCTATAATGTCTTTGTAGTTTCATTTTTTCCGCATGAAATCAAATTAAAATTTTTTCATGATTACTTACCTATTCACGCATTTTTACAAAAAAACTATATTTGTAAACTTGTCTTGTTCTTATAGTCCAGGCTATATAGAGCACCAATAACCTTGTTTTAAGATATAAAGTAAGTTTGATGACTTTTCTAGACCCATTTTTGTGCTAAATTCAGATTTGGTGAGTGCCACTGATGAAACATTGAGCATTTTGTTTTAAATTTAAAAAACGAAAATTTTATCTTAATTATTATTGGAATTGCTGCTGCAAGTCTACAAAATCCTATATGAAAGGTTACTTTTACAGATCTGCATCCCCAAGTGATTCTAGAATAAATTTAACTTGGTTTGCCCAAGTGGTCACTTTGGAAAACTTCGAGAAATTGTGAAAATTTGATTGTTTGCGATGAATATTCTTGTTTAAAAAAAAAAGTTTTTTTTTAAGTTATATATCCAGCATAATTATATGAACTATAGTTTCAATTGATACTCATCAGAGAGAGGCTTGCTTGCACAGGTGTATACCACAGTAATACACAGTGCAGTAGTACACATTTAGGAGATTTGTTTGTTATAATATATACCCTCTTCTATATCAGTAACACACATGGGAGTATACTCAACTTATTATTCAGATATACATAACTGGTTCTAGCTACATCATTGAATAACTGCATAGCAACCTCTTGGGGCTGATTCTTGGGGCTTGAAAAACAACAACAACAATTCTACGAAATCATGGCTCTGTTTATTTTTGGAAGCATTGGGCGCTCCAAAATCATTAGCTACATCATTCACCGCACCCACCCACCGTAATCCGTCTTGGAGCGGTTTGCGTACTGTCAGTGTGCCGCACAGCCCATCCTTAACCCTAAGTCGCTCTTCTGTAGCTATCCGTAATATGTATCTCTGCTAATATTGGCCCGACAGAGTACATTGTGGATCGGTGTGGTATAGAATAGTGGGCTAGGAGTACTACAATTAAGTGAATTTTTCATTTTCTCCCTCTGGTCACCTCTGCGGCCGCTCTTATTCGGCAAGACTAAAGGGAGAAGGTGTTGAATGATTCTAAGCTTGCCTCTACATAGCTACTGTGTGAGTTAACTTTATCTGTGAATATCAGGGGTGACATAAGGGGAGAGGGACTTGTGAAACTTGGTGCCCATCCCTCCCTCCTTCCCTCCCATTTTGAAATAGCTTCCATTATTCATAAATATACTATTATTATTATAATACTGATACATTACTAAATACTTTGTTTATACTTTATTTGGTAGGATTATTTGTGAAGATGCTGGTGTCACTTTTTCTTGCTGCTTGCTCTTGCTTGATTGTCAATGAAAGCCAACAGCAAGGTAAGTTGTTTACATATCATATTTAATATGCAAGTTGCATAAGTAGTTTAGTGTCACTAAAGTCCCAGTACATAGCTATTAGTATATGCTGATTTTTGTGCAAAACAACTAGTGCCAGGGCGGCTTAAAAGCACTTTACAGGTTATTATTATGTAGTAGTTTACTTCATTTGCTAAAAACAAAACTATATTATTTAAACACTGCTAAAACTAATGAAAGTATATATAAATTCCAAGTAGTTTGAATGAGGATTAAACTGGACTAAAACATGCTTGGCAGAATGATTCGGTTAGTGGCTGGACCATGGGAAATTCTGAAACAACTTATTAAAAAAAAAGGAAAATTCTGCAATTGATGATCTTGGCGGATTCTTTTGCAGATGCAAAAGCATGTCTAGCATTGTAGTCAATAATGTCAGTTACTATGTTAAATCTATATTATTGATGATTAATGATATACTGACTGCTATAACCCACTCTTCCATGCGTGCTGAGGGTTAATAAAGGTAAAACTTCTTACTGTATCATCCTCGGAATTTGATTGCTTATCCCTTGAAAATCAATTGTCCAGTAATCAAATAATGGAGAGAAAATAATGTAATTCTTGTCTGGTGTATTTGTAGTGTTTTCAACCATAATGTCATTAAAAGCTTCATAAAACAATATTTCAAATTAATTGCCATTGTGTTTATGATTTTAGTGTTCATTGTAATGTAATATTGCAAAAAAATGGAATGTATGTACTAAAAATATATTTGTGTGAGTTGGAGCATAACAATGTCATTAACTGAACTATTATAACTTTATATCTTAATCATAATACTTATTCACACCATAATTTAACTACCTATCAGCTAGCCCTAGGCAGCTGATTTAGCAGCTCTATAGTTGCTGGTTGTATAGCTTAAGGGTTTATTACCCACCTCACTTAGCAATGTTTTGTTGTCATCTTTGAACATAACTCACAAAATCTTTAATTCCTACTAATTTTGGTTCACTTGTAACTAGCTTATAGTAGAGGATTAAAGTGGCCATTATTGCCTAGCTTAGTAACTTAACAGAGTGTTGTTGAAACAGTTTCATGCTTACCAAATACATTATCCAATTGGTGCAAAAAAAAACACAAAAAGATAACTTATTCAGTATAAAAATTTTGTTCAAGAAATTTTGATTCCAAATTTTTTGAATTATTAAATGTATAATCATTTTAATGAATGCTTTTTTTCTTCTATTTAAACATATCTATCTCGATCTTAAATGTACTATTTATTGTATGTACTTTTAACCCCTTTCGTTCCGGATCCCGCTTTAAAGCGGGTGACGACCGATCGGCTTCTCCGAATTTTTAAAAATAGTTACTTTAAAGCTAGAACCTTCAGATTGCATACACAGGTGCCCAATGCATTGGAGAAGCATCTAAAATAGCTTTCAGCCATGACTGCTTCTACAGTACCTCACAGAAGTTGCGTTAGTTTCTTCCTCGGCAAAAAAACAACAACATCGGTTCTCCGTCGAATTTTAAAAACGTTACCTTCTTCACAGCAGCTTTATTTACGGATCCAGTCATCTCCAGAACTTTGTAGAAGCAACGAAAAATTGCTTGAGCCCAGTAGCCTTCCATAACACATTGAAACAACCACTTCTTTGCCGACCAAACCTTTGCGGTTTGACTTACTGTCTTCTTTTTTTTTATAAAATCGCCAGTTCAACTGGGGGCCTCCCCATTACGTACAGTCTTAGGTAATGCTTATTACATCATAGGAAAAAAGTAATCATGTCGTGTGATCCCGGTAACTATGCAAAAAAAAATTTTTTTGAAGTCATTTTTGGAAAGATGGCGTCTACCAGTTACAGTGCTGTGTAAGTTTTAGACTTCCTTGATGCTGACTCTAGCGACTCAGGAGCAAGCGGAGAGGAGAAAGATGACATTTACTGCTATAGGAGGCCCTGTATCAGGGTTGGTGGACCAGACCCCGTCAACTCTGATACTGACAATGGGAATCAAGAAGATAATTGAGGTAAGCTTGTCTTTCTCTTGTCTTTCTCTTGAAAACTAGCAAGCTTCTGTTGTAGAAAGGACTTATTTATAGCTATATTGAGATAGAGAAAACTGTTTAGCTATAATATATAATATCATTGCGTTTTGAGATTTGAAAGTGGGTTGTGGTTATTTGAACAATTTCAAATTTTCAAAAAAATTAAAATTTTTTTTAACCACATGTACTGCTAGGACCAGATGTGTATACAGTCACCGACCCGATTGTGAAGAGGATGCAGATGAGGCAACAGGAGCAGAGTCTTTCAGTGATGAAGGAGAAGATGCCGGACCTGAGTCTTCCAATGATGAAACAGACGAAGAGGCAGCAGGTTCCAGTGATGAAGAAGAGGAAGTGGCTCCTCCTGCTCCAAGCTCTGGACATCCTCGCGGTCGGAGAAGGCGGGCATTGAAGAAGAAGAGTCGGTTGGATGAGATAGGGGTTGAGTGGAAGAAAAGAAGACAACACACCCATTGATATTCCATAATATTTTGTGTGAAGGACCACAGACTATGATATTTGTGGCTCCCCCCCCCCCTGAACATCCCCAAAGTTGTAATATGTATTGTGACACAAATATAATTGTTGTCATTGTCTGTGTTTTTGTAGCGTTGTAGTGGAGCTTCACGCTCGATGTATATGTGTGTGCGTGGAGTTTAAATGTTATTCTAGCAGCGTAACCAGGGAGGGTACTCTGGATCTTTGTGGATCGGGACTACTATGCCCATGTAATTTGAATTTCATGTGTGTGTGTGTGTGTGAGTACACCAGTCAATTTATGTATAATAAATAATACATTTATTTTTATGATCTGTAGTCACCTGTATCTTCTTTTCTTGTGTGTGTATGTGTGTGTGTGCATTTGTGGAATGACAGAGATCAACCGTGGACAAACAGTATGTGGCGCTTCCGGATACAACCTGGGAGAGAACGAACTTGGGGGGTCTTTTTTGGTCTGTGACATCATCCATGCCGGGTAAGTCGAATTTCATTTCAACTTACTGCTGATATTTGGGTCCAGTTGGGGGGGAGGGTGTTATGGCACAAGAATGTCAGTGAAAAGCAATGACGGAGGGGGGGCGTGGGCAATTCAGCGAGGCCAGCTGTTATGTTACAAATATCATTGTTGTCTGTGTGGGAGGGATCATTCAGTCTGTGACATCATCCATGCCGGGTAAGTTGAATTCCACGTGTGTGCTTGTACTGCTTTTCATTTTCAAATTACACTTTCTCAAAACAACGATTGTTTCTCTCATGGACAGTGTGGAGTATACCTACCAGGGGTTCATACAGTGGGAGGCTAGCCCTGGGATCCACCCTAGAATTTTGGGAGTTGAATAGAAATGAACATTTTGGAAGCATTTATTGATGTTCCTATCGTAACTGAGCCATTTAGTGCATTGGACCGAACACTGATCATCAGTGTGAAGTATAGACTCTTATGCAAAGATGTGCATCAAAGTAGTGTAGGTTCCAAAAATGGGTGTGGCGAAGTACACTCGGAGCCCCACCCCCCCAAACAAAAATCCTGTATGAAACCACATACAATACATCATAAAGTTGCAATTATATAGGATCATGAATAATTTATTGTTTGTATTACAAATATCTTTGTTGTTTTTGTTTTTGTGTATATGAAATTGTTTTGTAGTGGAGCTCGACGTCCGATGGCATATGTTCCTTGTGGACACTCATAGATGTCTCCTACATGATCACAATCAGCACCAAACACAACAAACAGCATATTTTATTGTTGAACTAATATAATATTGGTATACAATACATCAAACAATATTATTTCTGTTTTTTATTTTATTTTTATTGATGGGAAAAGTAGAATTTTTTGGGATAAATTATTTTTTTTGAAGTATTAGTTAGAGGGCCTAAATATTATTCAATTTTCTCAATCAAAAAATGAGGGGAATCCCAAACTCTTGGTCTATTTAGTGATATATGGTTGCTATGGGGTTTTCTCAGCCAGCATCGAGTTAAAAAAATAAAACGGTAATGCTCTATTCCGCGGTCGATGATTAGATTTTTCCACGTGCATCCAAACAATTCAGGAACGAGAGGGTTAATGAACTGAACTTAAGGGCAATCTGTTATAGCAGTTGACAAAAATGAGTTTCAGTCCCTCCCTGTATGGTGTTTATTATATAATTTATTAACCATTGAGTTCATGTACAGTAAATTTTAATGATACAATATCCTATATTTATTGGCACCTAGTTTTAACCTGACAAATGAATTAATCTGGATTAATCTAATAAAAGCTCTCGGTTGGGGGGGGGGGGGGGGGTGAGCGGGTGCTTGTGGGGAAAAAGAAAGTGCTCGTGTGCATGCAATAATTACCATACAATGCACACAGTAAGCACTCACTTTTAAATAAACTCTTAGAAAAATTTAGCCGAAGTTTTTATAGCCAAGCTAGTGCATGAAATAGAAGAAATCCTGCCATTGCTCCACCGCATTGTCTAATTTAATGCATTACTTAAAATCCTCGCTAAAGACCATCTCGCCATGTAGTATCTAACAGAGTTACCGTCAATTTTAGAATTTAGATAGCTAGCTATTGCGGCTAAGTTCCCTTACTGCTTGTTTGTAAACTTCTATGAACTTGTATCAGTATATTAGGTAATAATTAAACAGTTTGAAATATTTAGCTCCTTGCATGCTTAGAATAACAAGTTGAAGTTTATAATGAATATTAAAATTTATTAGGTATCAATGATTAATATATTTCTATATATTTATTATAGATGTAGTTATCATCACTCCAACTGGATCAACATATGTGCCAATCAACACTTTACTAAATATCACGTGCCACTATGAAGGAGAAGTTATATCTGGTTGGTCTATAGCAATAAATAATGGTAGTGCAACAATTATTAGTCTAATAAAAGCGGAAGTATCCAATATTTCTGGTGTTACTGGAAGATATTTAAATGGAATTATGTCTACATTTGTTATATCAGTTAATATCTCAGAAAGTTCTATGCTAGAAATAACATGCATCGGTATTGATGGCGATTTAATGCGTGATGAGAGCACAACTCACATACTGTTTTATGGTAAGTCCATATTTATGGGTATTAGCCTATTTCAGTGTTATATTTTGCTGGTATATGAGAAAATGTGAGTTAGACTACTTGGTTGTGCATGCCTTGTTTAAGAGTATACCATTCATGTACATAATTGTGACAGTACTTCAATTGTCCATCTTGTTTACATAACCACAACGCAACATAAACCACATTACTAGCCCAATCAGTTTGGTAGAATGTTTTAGCCATTTTTGCCATTTATACTTCTGACCAGCAACGAGTACTGTTTCCTGGTATGCCATTAGCTGGCACCCTATTTTGTTGCTTGATACTCTTCTAATGATGCTACACTCATCTCACTTCTCAAGTCAAAAAAGTTGAATCCCAGATTGACAAAAAAAAGTTATTAGAATAACAACAATAATATATTGGAGCAAGCGAATGAAGTGAGCGAGATATATACTATCTGGGGTGACACGATTGAAAATCGGTTATATGTATTCACTTGTTTAGATGCATACATATGTTTTTTTACATTGACCCTCTTGTTTTTGTGTTCTCCTTGAGCCAGGCTAAAAAAAAACCTACTAATAGTTCAAAATATAGAATATGATAACTAAATATTGTAATTTTTAAAAGGAACATCCACTAGAAATCATATCCAACTTTAGTCATTGATATGACAATTGTATGATTCCATTATTTAGCTATTACAAATTTAATGTCAAATTTACATTAAAAATTAAAACACCAGCATTATAATATATTAAAACCTTGTATACCATAACCTGTATTAAAAAAAGTATTTGCAGTTTCATGAATATTTATATTATGTCAGGCATTCCAGCTCCACCAACTTTACTTAGTGTATTTATAGAAGACAATTTTCTGATAACGTCATGGGATTATAGCATCATTCCTACAGTATCCGTTATTTTCACTATTACTCTGACATTCTTGAGTCCAAGTCAAGTGAATGACATCACTGAATCTGTGACTGATACTGACTCCTCTAACTTCACCCTGGAAGGAGTGAGGTCATGTGATCCCTTTACCATGTGTATCACAGCTACTAATATAGTAGGACAAAGTCCACCTTCATGTGTAAACAAGACTCTGCCTTACATACCTTCTACAAATGATATTGGATATTCATTATTTAGAGTGGGGGACTCCTACTCATTGAATCTGACAATACAGGTATTTATATATAATATATTATATTATAATAGTAGCTAATTGTATTTTCTCTGTTAATGTTTAGATGCCAGATTGTCTGCTAGATGGAAACAATTTGTTGTTTGCTTTGCTTCAAAGTCAAAATGCTACTCTGCCCACATTGCAATCACAATTTATTGTATCTAACTCAGTGTTGACAGTTACAATTCCGGAATTAAGCATAAAATCAGTTTATAATTTAACTATTATATCTAATAACAGCTTAGGAATAGCATTCTCTGAATCTCAGCAATTTTGTGAGTTTATAAAAAATTGCTCAATTTCGAATGTCATTTTGAATAATTATTCTATATTAGGTTCAAATGACATTGAAGGAGTTAATATTTGTTCTACAATGAGGACTGGAATATATTATAATGTATCATGTGTAGGCATAGATAAATATTGCTGGAATTTTTTTGGGAAATATAGGCACATGGAAGCAATGAGAAATATGCTAGAAATATAGGCAACTTTTTTTTAGAATTAGCAGATTACTTAATGTGGAATGTGTGAAAATCTATTAATGCATGATGTAATTATACAAGCAGCAGCTGGATCAGTCTTCCAGTGCTCAGGAAAGAGCACTGGAAGACTATGTTTCAGCTTCAGTTATGCTACAATATAACAGTCGCTAAAAACTTTCTTTTTTGTAATTCACAATGTATCACATGAATTTTGGCCAAGCAATAAATGAGAAATATAGGCACATTTTGAAAGAATTATAGGGCAAGTTTGGGAGCATTGGAGAAAGAATTTTAGGCAGAAAAAAAAGCAATATTTATCTATGCCTAATCATGTGACTATATCATAGGATGTCATTATAGTGGATGTTCCTATGAATTATCATCAACTAATAGTAATATATATGGTTCTATAATAGGAAAGAATTATGAGGTAGTGAGTATTGATGTGAATACACAATATAACCTCACTGTCACTGATATCAATGGAGATGATGTGATTTCAATACAACAATTGTATGTTCACTTCTTTTTTTTATGTTCATCAGTAACAGGTTGGGAAGACAAAAGCATTTTTGTGGTAATTATTATTAATATGATCAATGTTTTTACGTAGGTGCCGAAACTACAACTTTTAGTTTAGCCACAATTGATAATAATAACATATTGATTACATCTGTAACAGTTGGAGTATTCGTACCTGTTTCGATGATAATAATAATATTAGTGGCTTTTGTCACTTTTGTACTTCTAATCAGAAATGGTAAGATACAATGATAATGGCAAGGACTATTACATGAATGATTGTGTTGTCAATAGATACGTTTCCATGTAGATCAAGAAGAAAGTAAGTATCCAAAAATTTCACATGTCAATAGTTTATTTAAATTTACTTGTACGAAGATCTGATGCAAGGAAAACAAAAGCTGCAGAAGTACGTATGTAAAAAAAAAATATATTTTAGCTACACGTGTCAATAAAATACAATTATTGCATTTGATCTTATAGAGTTCTATAATATTTGTGATATTCTACAAGCAATGTTTATGTACATTATTGAGAAAACATGTTAAAATACATTATTCTTTTATTTAATAGAAGAATTCTTTCACGTTTTACTGTATATAGATTTGTCTTCAGTATGACAACAATGTATCATATGGTGTAGTAAATGTCATATCAACTCCTCCAACTGATAACTTCAACTGTGAGACTAATCTGTCATATGGCATTGTGAAGAAAAAAGATTATTCCACTGTATCACAGTCTAGTCCTGTTCCACTTTATGAAAGTGTGCAATAGAACTAAGTTTGATTTTCACGACAATGATTCACTTATATTTTTGTGCTATTTTATCATTAATATTTTTGGTGTTTTTATGGTACATGTTTAGTACTCTAACAACAATCACAAACTATTATATTATTGTTAGTTTAGTTCATGTGAATTTGTTGCAGCATAAACTAAGCTTTAAATTGTATGATGTAGTTTATTTATTGTGTCTTCCTATATATATTTATGATAATGGATGTGACACTTATTTAACAAACATACAGCAACCCCTTACCTATAGCATAGCTTGAAAAAATACAATTAAAATTTTTGTACATACTCATCCTTACATGAGTATTCTCCAGTGATCAGTTTTGAAAACTCATGAAGTTGTTTATACATTACCAAAAAAAATGCTTTCTATATAGCTAAATTTGTACTGTAATATTATACTTTTGTCAGAAGTTACAATTAGCTTCCATATAAAATTTAGTTAAGTGTTGTTTTTTTTATAGTCTACTTGGATGAACAGATTACCAACAGATAATGGAGATAGTATACTGTTTAAATAGTATTTTACTATTGGTGTAAACAAATGTAAAACATCTGAATCAATCCTGTAATTGTACACAACTCATTGGATAGGGAATGATTCAGAAAGTGTATCAATACAGGATGTAATTATACTTGATCTCAATAATTAAATACCAGTAGGATGATACCGTGAATTGGCACAAGGCACCACAGTAACACTAAACATTTTATAGTGGTTTGTTTTTCCTGCGTTGTATTACATAAGCATAAGTATACTTCTGTGTCTATAATTATTGTTAACTGACCAACCAATCATTCTTTAATCAAGAAGAGAAGTAAACTTTCAATATGATGTGAACAGTGCATAGCTACAAAACATTCTAGAGAAGGGAAAACTCACATATACAGTTGTTGATGTTTATTACATAAACCAACTTAGATAAACATGTTGGTAGCATTCAAACACCATTTGGACAAGATCTTAAAACATATGCGACTCATTGCTCTTGTGTAGTTCAGGGGTCATAAATCCCAGTGTTATTAGCCTTGATGTTGGTATAAATTTGGGGATTTTAGGTTCTCTTTACTAATTTATATTACATAAGAATGATTAAGTCTATAATGAAATTGAAGCCATCTGCATGTCTAACATCGGAAGGTCAATCACGCAACTCTCAAAAATGAAATATGAAGAGCAATATAATAAAACGAACTGTCATGAAATAACTATGAAAACTAGTATGCCATATAAGGTGAATTTTGTGACCTCAACTTATTTACAATTAAATTTTCACTATATCAATGTACCCATATTTAAACTTTATCTATCATTAATCGTGACTGTCATGTCACTCAATTTAATGTATTGTGGTATTGTGGTTCATTTCCATATGAAGAGTAAACACCACACTCAAGTAAAACTTTGGGAAGTTATCTTGTTTACAAAACTTGTAAAATTTTGCACAACAGTGCTCTTATAGATTGTGTTGTCAGGAAGTATCATTCTATTTCATTGTGCTTGATAAGGTTTCAATAACACTTATATTTTCAACCACTTATCATAATAATTTCTCAATTATTAAAAATTTTATTCTATTTCTATATCTAATTCATCATTACGGTGCAATTAATAAAACAATTAATCATGACAATGAATTATGTATTATATCACAAAATATCAATGCAATCTCATAAATACAAGACTGTTGATCACTTATCATTCAGTAATTCAGCATTATTGCTGATATTGCTTTAATACTGATTTATTTCATTGTTAATATCATAACTTTTTTGTGTAATGTCAAGTATATAACTATAATTGTTAAAAATAGCAACAGTGTAGATGTTTACATGGTAATTATTTTATTGGTCACAAAAGTGACTGTGAATCAGCCAATAACAAAATACATTAATCAGAAAAAAGATTATGATGGAGATCATAACTTGTATAGTGAAGAGTGTATTATTTGTGATATTTCTTAAAGTTATTATGTCATTAATTGTAATACATTATTAATAATAATGAATTCAATAGGAACATCAGTGGCAGGGTTGAGTTTCCAAACATTTTTTGCTATAAATAACATAACTTAATTATTGTATATGAACAATCACAATATCTAATACAATTTTTTAATTTATGTTTTAAATTACTTCGTGTGTCGTGGTGACTAAGATAGATAGATAGGAAGATAGAGATTGTTTATACTTCAATGGCTGACATATGCATTACAACACTTGTAACAATTTGCTTTTTAAGTATTTATTATTGGATTATGAAAAAAACAATTATTATTTCACATTTTCTCAACAATATAATTGTTTTAATGTGATATCCTGTGCATATTAAAAAATGTTAAAATCTCAAATGTTTTAAACATTTCTCAAAGAACTAGCTAGCTAAATAAAAACTACACTCATTGTGCATAATGAATTTGCAATAAAACTCATAATAATACTGTTTAAACCACTTCTTTTAAAATTTTATCACTGTTTACAGCATTTGTTATATTTCTCAATTTCATCAGAAATTAGTTAATAAATGAATAATCCACACTAAATGCTAATACATTGTATACCCACTTTCATTTGCAATAAAAAAGTTCAAGCATTTTGTATAACAATCGCATAATATATAATAATATAATATAGTACTTCTTACATGAGTCAGAGTGTGATATGGCAAAATATTTCATGAGCAGGCTAATATATTATTATTATGAGCCTGAGGCGAGTGAAAATAAAGCCTGAGTGTGAAATATCATGCCATATCACTCTGAACAGAGTAATAAGAGGTTTATTCCATGCTAAATACCTTCACTAAAGTAGTTTGTTGGTAATACTTGGTGTAAAGTTGGCCTTAAAACTCTCTAGGAGCTCCCCATACTCCAAGCTAATATTATAGAAACTGCTCTAACCTGGTTGGATAGGCTCCACTAGAGTATGGTAGCTGTAAAAACACTGAAAGCTGGTAAGCCAGTCCAGTTGCTATAACTATTAGGGTAATGAGCTTGCATACAGACATGAGATAACACCATGTGATAATGTTAGTTATCTCACTGGTCATGTACCTAAGGATAGCATTGTGAAGATATCTAGCGTGGCTAAAAATAATATAGTTTGTACCTGCATAATTGAAACAAAAAAACTTAGTTATTCAATATTTAGTAAGACTGTACTGTTATTATTTTGATTTCTCATGCTAAATGATATCAAATTTAAATAAGAATATTTGTAACAGCTTTTTGGAACTGGTTTAAGGTTCCACATAACATTATTGGATTTGGTTATGGTGATGAACATCATATTTTATTATAATCCAGACTAAAAATGTTTCAGCATGTCTGCAGATGATTTCTCAATGTTTACAAGGCTTAATCATCTAGTACTTATGGACACATTTCTTACAATAATATTAAAGAGATTAGAATAATAAGTTAGCACCTCTAGTAGTGTAGGAAAATGAAGTGGGAAGTTGGTGCTAGGATGGAATCAGCTAAAAGTTTTCAAAATTATTTTCCAATATCTCTTTGTAGTGAGTATTGTAGAGCAAAGAATAAGAGTTATGTAAAGTTAGCTATATTTTAATCTCAACTTTATTAGGCCCAAGCTGATGTAGTCTGCTGCTTATACACACTCCCTGCACGTACCACACATTAGCATTTATAATCCTCCTATTATCCAGTCACCATTTTAGATTACAACTCATTCTTTTGCTTACAATTACATAATTATGTTGCTTTAATCTTATGTAGCACACTTTCATAATTTGTATCACAAATTAATAATTATGTATTATTCCATAAGAGCATGTGATAGCCAGGCGTTGGAATTGTAACACAAGTGGGTTATTGTAGTCAATCTTCTTGGGAGTTGTGGTTATCATGTCTTATCGAAATATATAAAAACTAAATGCAATCTTGGTTTGTATGTCATAACACATGCTCAATAATCTTTAGATCTCATAAACTCGACATTTTGAAGGAGAAGTTATACAACACACAAAAGCACAGCCAAGTATGTATAAAAATATTCAAATGAATCATAGCAAACAAGCACACACTAGTTTGCTGTATAATGATGTGATGCTGCCAACATCAACACCGAGAGTGGGTAAGCCCTGTATTAATTTAACTGTGTAAATCTGGGACTGCAATGAACTTTTGTAAAAGTAGTACTACAACTATCCATAGAACTAAGATACAATCTATTGGGGTAACAAACTATATAACAAACAATTGATATTAAGGAACAGAAATAAAAGTGCTTAGTTAATTTTGTTGTCATGTAAAAAAAAACAATGTTTTAATGAAGAGTCAATGGAGTGAAGCTGTTTTCCGTTTAGTACATTTTAATTATAATGCACAAAATTGTGAGTTATAAACATGATTAAGGTAGGACATAATATGTAGCCAATAGTTATGCTG
>WLWD01002527.1_pt1 | contig 23763 bp, 12 predicted proteins | sample 6712731 | NCBI WGS metagenome assembly WLWD01 (sample SAMN12718690, study PRJNA576275) | sponge metagenome | isolation source: marine sponge | host: Mycale hentscheli | place: New Zealand: South Island, Marlborough, Capsize Point | collected 2014-11-01 | reverse complement strand
GTTAGTGTGGGTTAGTGTTCATGTGTAGGTTAATGTTCATGTGTAGGTTAGTGTTCACGTGTAGGTTAGTGTTCACGTTTGGGTTAGTGTTCATGTGTAGGTTAGTGTTCACGTGTAGGTTAGTGTTCACGTGTGGGTTAGTGTTCACGTGTGGGTTAGTGTTCACGTGTGGGTTAGTGTTCACGTGTGGGTTAGTTTTCACGTGTGGGTTAGTGTTCACGTGTAGGTTAGAGTTCATGTGTAAATTAGTGTTCATAGTGTTCATGTGTAGGTTAGTGTTCATGTGTAGGTTAGTGTGGGTTAGTGTTTATGTGTAGGTTAATGTTCATGTGTAGGTTAGTGTTCACGTGTAGGTTAGTGTTCACGTTTGGGTTAGTGTTCATGTGTAGGTTAGTGTTCACGTGTAGGTTAGTGTTCACGTGTAGGTTAGTGTTCACGTGTAGGTTAGTGTTCACGTGTAGGTTAGTGTTCACGTGTAGGTTAGTGTTCACGTGTAGGTTAGTGTTCACGTGTGGGTTAGTGTTCACGTGTGGGTTAGTGCTCACGTGTGGGTTAGTGTTCACGTGTAAATTAGTGTTCATGTGTAGGTTAGTGTTCACGTTTAGGTTAGTGTTCACGTGTAGGTTAGTGTTCACGTGTTGTGGGCATATATGTGAGGGGTTTCTGTAAATATTTCTTCTATGTTTTTTTCAACTTAGACTGAGAACTGATTCAAGGCTAGTAATTGGGGTGAAGGTAACTAACATAGTTGTGGTCACGGAATGAGTAACTACAATTACACTGTAGCTGACTTATTTTGTTGGTTCATGTGGTAATTTTCACCTAATTTTTTGTAACCGTACATATCAGCCCACTGTTATTTGCATTTGCTGAGTTATTGTATATCAACTGTAACTGTGCTTTTTAAATATAATTGTATAGCTCAGATCCGGGGCTTACCTGGGCTTTTTGTATGAGTAATAGCACGGGTAATCGTGCTATTCGGGATTAATAGCACGAGTAACGTGATTGAAATAGTACGAGGCGAAGCAGAGCGCTATTTCAATTGCTTTATGAGTGCTATTGATCCCTAATAAGCACAGGTTACCTGTGCTATCACTCGCTAATAGTAGGCCAGCTTTTTAAAAAGTCATTTGCAATTGTAGCTATTATATAGTTCACTCACTATCTCTTATTTCAGGATTAGCTTCCGCTGGAACTTCGTTTTCAACGTGCGGCTCCTCCTGATCCATTGAAAAACATTCCGTCTAATATGGGTAGAGCTTCTGTGGTGGTAAAGAATGACATCGTCTCCAACTAAAAACTACTCGAGCTGTGCATTTCCAAGGTTAACACTGCACGCGTGCGCACTTTACCCATACTATTTCACTTAGCTACCGAGGTATTTCTCTTAGTTTCCACTTAGTTACCGAGGTATTTCAATTAGTTACGCGCTATTTCACTTTCCCCATGCGATTTCCATTGAACAGCGATTTTTCACATACATTTTTAATATACTATTAGCTACATTACTATGATACAATATAATCATTTCACACTCTGTAATATATTGTAGCACACTGACTTCTTCCCATAGTTAAATAATAACCTTGCTTGGTTTCAATTGAACTTTGTGATAGGTGGTGTCAATAAGGGTCACCTTTATTCTGTGTATTAACAGGTAGAGATTTTTAGTGTATCAAGTACATATCTGAGTATTTATAATTGTAAAATGGTATAACTGTACTTTTACTGTGTGTGTTGTGTATGTGTGAAACTTAAAAGGATTGCCGATGCGAAGGCCTGCTCATGGTCCAAGATGATGGAGTGACAGGACGATTAGAACCGAGAAGTAGACATGGTGTGTGACCACATAGTACAGGAGTAGCTGAATGGGATAGTGCATAGCAGGGCTGGAGAATGAGGCAGAGGGAGGGCTGAAGAAGGAAGGGCAGAGGAGAAAGGCTACTGCTCAACTGCATATGCCCTTTATCTTGCCAACAGATCTTCCAGAGAAGGATGAATTGCCTCCTCAAGATGACTGGAAAAGAAGCTGTGAACATTCCAGCTTAACTTGTTTGTTTACACCTGCTGCTATGCATTCTATCATATCCCACTTCATTTGTGCACTTCTTCTTGAACCCCAGTCATCAAGCAATTTTTTTTTCATGCCATTATTTTTATTTCTACTGTACTGAGACTTTGATAACTGTAAGGTGATTGCTATAACTTTATCAGATGTGAAAAAGAGTACTGAAGTGCTGTCCCGGTGAACTTCTAGTGATAATAACATTACTTTATGTTGTGAGGGGATCATAGGTTTTGACTAGTTCATCAACTCCTTATAGATTCCTCCATAAATATTGTGGGAAACACAAACTCCACTCAATTAATATTCAGTTGTAGCGTACATGCTGGCAAGGAATTTAAGACTGCCAGCCAACTTTTTATAGGAGTCCTGGTGAAGCAAATAGCCTTGAGTTGTGTCTAATAGCACAAAATGGATCACAGCTGAGTGTAGTCTATCTGGAGAAGTGATTATGGTATTCAAGGTGATTTACCAAAACTTACACTATAACAATTACTAAAAACTATAAGGAAGATTGTAATAACTATAATATAGCTAATTAGTAACACTATCAAATATTATATAGTGATTTCAAATATCTCAACCTGGTTAATATCAATAATGACTAATTGATTGAATAAAATTTGTAGCTACTTCTACAGCAAGAAAGAAAAGTTGTATTATATAAGGTTAAGTGCCTCATTGCAGTACAGAACTATCAGATTGTTGTTTTTTTCTTCAGTAACTGTAACTAGCTATAACATAATAGACGGCTTCTGAATGAATGAAATATAGCTATATACGGAAATAATAATAATAATAACAATAATAATAATAATAATAATAATAATAATAATAATAATAATAATAATAATAATAATAATAGCAACAACAAAAGCTGCCACACAACATGTGTCTCTGATGACGTGTCTCCTGTAAGATAATGCAAAAAAGTGTCTGGACAAGTGGTATCCCACACTAATGGTCTCCCAGCACTCCATGGCTCTAAAGTCATGCCATCCTGTTTTTTTATCATCATCTGGAGAGGCAAGGAGGTTCCAATCTGTAGGGAATTTTAGCTGCTGACAGGGTGATGCCAATTGAGTTCATAGTTTCATCATTATTATTAACTACACAGCTAAACGTTAACAGATTAGCTTTCTGTATTATATAAGGTTAAGTGCTTTACAAAAGATCAGTAACTATCGGATTGTTTTTTAAGCAACTGTAACTATAACAACAGTCCACGCCTTCTGAGGGCGCTTTGTATGGGGTCTCGCCCCCGCGCCACCTGTGCCGGCGAATTTGCTGGGGGGAGAAAGAGACTAGAGAAGAAGCGTATGCTAAAGGTTAGAGTTATTTCACGGAGAGTAAAACTGCGTGTACGCTAGCTCTTATGAGACTAGTGGCTGACTGTATGGAAATGTTTTTTTAGTTGCGTGGGTTACTTAGTTGTATCATTATAATAAGATATGGTGATTAGGTCACCAAATACTTTAACCTGAGCTTTCTTTTGGTGTTGGTAATGTAGCTAAGATTAGTATGTTTAATTTTCTAGTTGCATATAACTTAATATTTTCTACATGTATCCTGTGTATGGTCTCGTTTATAGTAGAACTAAGGATGCTAAATAACATAATCTATTTTACATTTCTAACAGAGCTTTTTTTTTTTTTTTTTTTTAATGATCACGTACTGAATAGTGGGGGTAGTATTTTAGTTTTGCTTCTGTTCAGGGTTGTAAAGCCTGAATATGCTGCTACTTAGAAACTATGCTAAATAGATCAGTTCAGAATCGATATAGCTACTAATTATTTAACATTTATCCTTAAGTAGGAGGAAGAAGCAAGCAGAGTAGTATGAGAAATGAGTATGATACAGCAACTAGCTGAACAAAATACTGTGGATACAGAACATATGAGAGATGCAAGAATGGCCTTACAAAAAGGGTGTTGACATAGGAGTCATAATGTTACAGATATGTGAGTTTGTGTGGGTAAATGTTATATGAACTAAGTAATTTAGGTATAAGGGTGGTGTTGCTTGAAATGTTATGAAAGAGATGGTGGGTAGAGTGTTGTATAGGTGATAAGTGGCCAATTGGTGAATAAGGTGTGGAGGAGCCCAAACAGTTTTTGCCAAAGAACAAGATGTTCTTATTCTACCATGAGTCTGCTACAAGTAAAGAAAGAAAAAGAAGAAAAACCTCTTGCAAGTTGCTGTAAGTATGGGAGCCTGTATTATAGACTTCTGGAATTTTTTTATTTTCAGATTTCGTATTACATAACTTGAAATGTTTACTTTATTACTTTTATAATGCTGATAAATGTTTATTAAAAATTATGTAACTATATAGTTGACTGACATCAGGTGAAACTGTAAAGACTGCAGTAGTTTGAACAGGTGTTCATGCATTGATTATATATAGGGGTACAAATTTAACTTATGTAATCTCATTTCTTGTATTTTTCACAAGTTGTAACCACTCACCTTTTTTATGCCTGAGATTGAATACCAAAACCTCTGTAATGTAATTTTTCACATGTCTTTATTAGTGAAACAGATGTTTTATAGCTGGCTTGTTGGTGTACTATATTATGGTGTAAATTGAAACAAGTTTTTTTTTATATGTTTATCTTTGATACAAATTGGCATCATCATCATTTTAAGTTATCTTTCTATCATACTCACTTGCCACTGTATATTAGCAGTTAGAAACCACAATCTCATTATGACTGAGAATAGGGCCACACAAACTACACAAACTACATTTCTTATTTCTCATCAACTATATTGGAAAATGTGACCAGGGAGGAAGATCATTATTCATTATTTAATATAGTTGACTTCTATAAGAAAAAAATTGAATTGCATATAGCAAGTATGAGGTAGTAGTGGAGCAGTGGGTGTGACCTGCATAATAAATTTTGAAGCAGTGGCTGCATCACCCAGGCAGATGTTGTTGAGAAACAAGGTATTTAGTTGGTTTGGACTTAAAGTAAACAAACACTAATTCTATAAATTGAGGAGGCTGTTATACCATGTTGTTATGTTTGATTTTTGGTTCACTAATTTTTTTTACACCTTCAAAAGAGACTGAGCTGATCTTTGCATTGGTTGCAGTGTGTATGTGTTGCAAAGTTCAGTCTGAGCTTTATGTATGTGGTTGTGTGTGGTTAGACCTGGTGGTTGTACCTGGAAAACCTGAGCAGCTGTAATTGAGTTCAGTGAAGTTGCTGTAACTACATTTTCTCCACATACACACATTTCATTGAAGTGAGATGTGACAGGTGTACTCAGGTATGTATATGGGATAAAATTTATTTGAGGCTATTTTGTATGCACAAATATGATCTGCAACCAGCATGACCCATAAAAGTTTAAATTTCAGTCTGCTATCAAAATGTATTTAATTACAATTATGATCTAAGGACATAGAACTCTGTGTGTGTGTGTGTGTGTGTGTGTGTGTGTTAGGATAATGAGGATATTGCAGTATGCATGGGTTGTGTTGATCAGCCAATAATGATGGTTAGTTCAAGTGTTAGTAAAGTTCCTTTTGTTGAAATTTGTGCTAGATAACCAAAGCAAAACTGAATTTTAGTAATTCAGATTTTTTAATATGCCAGGTGAATATTTTTTAAGCCTTTGCTGCAGGTCTATATACTATTCCAGTTAACCTCCAATTTGCATCAGATTGAACGCAACTGGAGCCAAGAAAAAAATTACAAGAGAAAAATATTGATAGTAACTATATTTAGTTATAATGCATTATCATTATATTGCTAGCCCCATGGTTGTATTACCTGTGTTTATCAAAACAAAAAATTGTTACTAGGGATTGTATAAACTAATTTTTCAGTTTTCCAAGATTCAGAAATGATTTTGTAGTAGCTAGCTATAGTCTGTCCAAGTTGAGTTGGCCAGAAAAAACCTTGAATAACTTTTGAACGGAAGCAGCTACGTATCCGGAGTTGCACCATTAGAACGCTCGTGCCAAAGCAGTTAAAAATATTCCTCAGTATACTCCAAAACCAGAGAGAAATTGCCATTCCAAAACTCAAACAAAAGTCTATGGGAATAGAAAACAACAACAACAGGTTTCCCGCTCAAAACGTGCCCGCTTTTGTACAGCTCGATTGGTCACATGGACTGTCTTCATTTAAGAATTTTGTAAACAATGAGCGGTTTCTTCTCAGATTGCTGTGTTTCTAGCTTTGTATCATGATTAGCTTAGGTTGCGAGTGTGGAAACAGGATAGTCGGAGTGTCCTGTTGTCGCAGAGTACAGGACCACCTGATAGAATGTTGGTAAGATTATTTGTCTACCTGTTCAATAACAAATGCCGTATAGCCAATATTTTTCAGAGTGATATAGCTATCATTTAGCTAGCAACTTGTAATATAGCCACACTTAAGCTTTAAATTGTGTGCTTATCAAAACTGTGTTTATTCCAATTTATTTTTCTTCACTACTAGATGCCGTTTATTGTAAGGATTAGGAACAATTCAGGCTGCACTCCACCTTTAACTCATATCACAACTATATTTTGTATAATATGTGTACTACATAAATCTATCATCTCATAAATTTTCATATATGTTATAAATACATGAAACAATTGATAATTTTATTTAACAAGAAAGTCTAATAACTTTAGCTACAAGTTAACAGTGCTGTACTGCTGAATCCTGTGAATATCAAAATATTTCTTGGGACACAGTAGGTAGAGTTGACTGCTTTTAATCTTGTCTATTTAGAAGAATGCCTCACCAGTTTGTGTTTTTCATCTGCTGTACATTATCTGTGCATAAGAAACATAAATATAGTTGAAAACAGATGAGATGAGCTGTACAGCGCCCGAAAAACTCCACAAACCTCACTAAATTTCTTTCTTACAATAGTTACAGAATTAATGCGCACCTGTGCTACCGCCCTATTTTCACGGTAACGTTGACGTTTGTGCACTTAATTGACTTGGATTCACATGGCTAAATTGCTTCTTGTTAAGTACTAAATGCATTCCTCATTTACCGCACTTGCGGTCGTGCCAACTCAACTTGGACAGACTATAGTGTAGAGTAGCGATGAGGGTTCACACCTTTGGTACTTCATTCATGTATAAGGTTTGCTCATTTTATTTGTCACTATGCTCACTGTTAGTTGTTGAATGTTTACCATTTGTGATGTAGGGGTCTAATTCAGTGTAGATGCAAGCAATGGATGTCACATCTCATTCTGTTGTCATGTGCTTCTCCTATCGGGTAAGAAGCTACTTACTGGCTTTATGGATATGTATTTGTAGGGCAGGTCTTATGGGAGTAAAAGTTTTGGTGATGATGTTATTAGCTTGTGTAAGTGTTTTGGCATAGACTTTCTATTCATAACGTTTACTTTATATTTTGTCGTTGCATGTAAAAAGTGTAGAGATTTGTGTGTTTGTGTAGCATACACAAGTCATCAGTATGTTTATCAAGTTCTATAGAATATTTTATCCAATGACCAATTTAGTTTAAGCTTGTAAGATAGTTCTTTATCTTAATCTTGCTGACTGTCCAAATCTTAATCCTAATGTCATTTTTCCTACTAGTTGTCATATTGCAGTCCTGGCGATTGTCCTTAATCTTTACCTGCTAACTATCATCTGTTTTAAACCTACTCTTGTCCTATACCTTAATCCTGGTGATTGTCTTCTATTTCTTGGTTAGTAAAGTATGTGTGATCTCTAGGTTGGTAAAGATCTGTGATTTCTTGGTTGGTCAAGTATGTGTAATCTTTTGGTTGGTAAAGATGTGTGATCTCTAGGTTGGTAAAGATGTGTGATCTCTAGGTTGGTAAAGATGTGTGATCTCTTGGTTGGTAAAGATGTGTGATCTCTAGGTTGGTAAAGATGTGTGATCTCTAGGTTGGTAAAGATCTATGATCTCTTGATTGGTAAAGTATGTGTGATCTCTTCGTTGGTAAAGTATGTGTGATCTCTTGGTTGATACAGTATGTGTGATCTCTTTGTTGGTAAAGTATCTGTGATCTCTTGGTATTTAAAGATCTGTGATCTCTTGGTTGGTACAGTATGTGTGATCTCTTGGTTGGTAAAGTATGTGTGATTTCTTGGTTGGTAAAGAACTGATCTCTTGGTTGGTAAAGATCTGTGATCTCTTGGTAGGCAAAGTATGTGTGATCTCTTAGTTTGTAAGGTATTTGTGATCTCTTGATTGGTAAAGTATGTGTGATCTCTTAGTTTGTAAGGTATTTGTGATCTCTTGATTGGTAAAGTATGTGTGATCTCTTGGTATTTGAAGATCTGTGATCTCTTTGTTGGTAAAGTATCTGTGATCTCTTGGTGTGTAAAGATCTGTGATCTCTTGGTTGGTACAGTATGTGCAATCTCTTGGTTAGTTAAATATAAACGCTCTCTTGGTTGGTAAATCTGTGATTTCTTTGGTGGTAAAGATTTGTGATCTCTTGGTTTGTAAAGTATGTGTGATCTCTTGTTTGGTAAAGTATGTGCGATATCTTGGTAAAGATGTGAGATCTCTTGGTTGGTAGAGTATGTACGATCTATTGGTTGGTAAAGTATGTACGATAAAGATCTGTGATCTCTTGGTATGTAAAGATCTGTGATTTCTTGGTTAATAAAGATCTGCGATCTCTTGGTTGGTAAAGTATGTGCGATCTCTTGGTTGGTAAAGTATGTGCGATCTCTTGATTGGTAAAGTATGTGCGATCTCTTGATTGGTAAAGTATGTGCGATCTCTTGATTGGTAAAGTATGTGTGATCTCTTAATATGTAAAGATCTGTGATCTCTTGGTTGGTAAAGATCTGTGATCTCTTGGTTGGTAAAGTATGTGTGATCTCTTAGTTTGTAAAGATCTGTGATCTCTTGGTTGGTAAAGTATGTGTGATCTCTTGATTTGTAAAGTATCTGTGATCTCTTGGTATGTAAATATCTGTGATCTCTTGGTATGTAAAGATCTGTGATTTCTTGGTTAATAAAGATCTGCGATCTCTTGGTTGGTAAAGTATGTGCGATCTCTTGGTTGGTAAAGTATGTGCGATCTCTTGATTGGTAAAGTATGTGCGATCTCTTGGTTGGTACAGTATGTGTAAAGTATCTGTGATCTCTTAATATGTAAAAATCTGTGATCTCTTGGTTGATAAAGTACTGTGAACTCTTGGTTGGTAAAGTATGTGTGATCTCTTGGTTGGTAAAGTATGTACGATCTCTTGGTTGGTAAAGATCTGTGATCTCTTGGTTGGTAAAGATCTGCGATCTCTTGGTTGGTAAAGTATGTGTGATCTCTTGGTTGGTAAAGTATGTACGATCTCTTGGTTGGTAAAGATCTGTGATCTCTTGGTTGGTAAAGATCTGTGATCTCTTGGTAGGCAAAGTATGTGTCAGGGCCGGCGCCTATGGTGCGGCTGGTACGGCCATGGCCGTACCACTTTTTTGGTCTCGCCGTACTATTCTCCGAGTAGAAATTGAAAAGATGGAATAGGTTGGGTTACGGCACGTCATTGTGTTACCCCTGTAAGTGTCTCGCTCGCTACGTTCGCTCGCCAACTACAGATTCATTTTAAAGTAATTTTTTTGTTCACCACTTAGCTAATCGTAATTTTTCATAACACAATAATATGCAAATTTATTAATATAAATTTTTTTTCATTGCTATCTCTCGATTAAAAAAAAAAATTTTGTATTGTTTCTGTCAAACTCTGCAAGGCTTAACTATACTTAATTAACCCCATTCTCAAAGAGGTAATGTGTTTGATAGCAAGACAGCATGGATACATACAGAATAATATAATGGTGACAAGTCCATATGAAAACCAAAATGTAATTGTGAATTTCCAACTCGCAGGTTTATCAGGAGCATGTTCACAAGTCTCACAGTTCCTTCTGCTATAGTTCTGAAGATTGGTTCCCTCAGCCAGATATTCTTAAAATGCTGAGACTCTGTGGATAGCTACATATTATTGTAAAAGTGTTATAAACTGTTAATTTAATGGTTAGAGCCGTACCACATTTCATTTGCTGGCTCCGGCTCTGTGTGTGATCTCTTGGTTGATAAAGATGTGTGATCTCTAGGTTGATAAAGATGTGTGATCTCTTGATTGTTAAAGTATGTGTGATCTCTTGGTTGGTAAATTATGTGCGATCTCTTGATTGGTAAAGTATGTGCGATCTCTTGGTTGGTACAGTATGTGTGATCTCTTGATTGGTAAAGATCTGTGATCTCTTGGTTGATAAAGTACTGCGATCTCTTGGTTGGTAAAGTATGTGTGATCTCTTGGTTGGTAAAGTATGTACGATCTCTTGGTTGGTAAAAATCTGTGATCTCTTGGTTGGTAAAGATCTGTGATCTCTTGGTATGTAAAGATCTGTGATCTCTTGGTATGTAAAGATCTGTGATTTCTTGGTTAATAAAGATCTGCGATCTCTTGGTTGGTAAAGTATGTGCGATCTCTTAGTTGGTAAAGTATGTGCGATCTCTTGGTTGGTACAGTATGTGTGATTTCTTGATTAGTAAAGATCTGTGATCTCTTGGTTGATAAAGTACTGCGATCTCTTGGTTGGTAAAAATCTGTGATCTCTTGGTTGGTAAAGATCTGTGATCTCTTGGTTGGTAAAGATCTGTGATCTCTTGGTAGGCAAAGTATGTGTGATCTTTTAGTTTGTAAAGATCTGTGATCTCTTGGTTGGTCAAGTATGTGTAATCTCTTGGTTGGTAAAGATGTGTGATCTCTAGGTTGGTAAAGATGTGTGATCTCTTGGTTGGTAAAGTACGTGTGATATCTAGGTTGGTAAAGATCTGTGATCTCTTGGTTGGTAAAGTATGTGTGATCTCTTGGTTGGTAAAGTATGTGCGATCTCTAGGTTGGTAATGATCTATGATCTCTTGATTGGTAAAGTATGTGTGATCTCTTGGTATGTAAAGATCTGTGATCTCTTGGTTAATAAAGATCTGCGATCTCTTGGTTGGTAAAGTATGTGTGATCTCTTGGTTGGTAAAGTATGTGCGATCTCTTGGTATGTAAAGATCTGTGATCTCTTGGTTAATAAAGATCTGCGATCTCTTGGTTGGTAAAGTATGTGTGATCTCTTGGTTGGTAAAGTATGTACGATCTCTTGGTTGGTAAAGTATGTACGATCTCTTGGTATTTGAAGATCTGTGATCTCTTTGTTGGTAAAGTATCTGTGATCTCTTGGTAGGCAAAGTATCTCTTGGTAGGCAAAGTATGTGTGATCTCTTAGTTTGTAAAGTATGTGTGATCTCTTGATTGGTAAAGTATGTCTGATCTCTTGGTATTTGAAGATCTGTGATCTCTTTGTTGGTAAAGTATCTGTGATCTCTTGGTATGTAAAGATCTGTGATCTCTTGGTTAATAAAGATCTGTGATCTCTTGGTTGGTAAAGTATGTGTGATCTCTTGGTTGGTAAAGTATGTGTGATCTCTTGGTATGTAAAGATCTGTGATCTCTTGGTTAATAATGATTTGCGATCTCTTGGTTGGTAAAGTATGTGTGATCTCTTGGTTGGTAAAGTATGTACGATCTCTTGGTTGGTAAAGTATGTACGATCTCTTGGTTGGTAAATATGTGTGATCTCTTTGTTGGTAAAGATCTGTGATCTCTTGGTAGGCAAAGTATGTGTGATCTCTTAGTTTGTAAAGTATGTGTGATCTCTTGGTATTTGAAGATCTGTGATCTCTTGGTATGTAAAGATCTGTGATCTCTTGGTTAATAAAGATCTGTGATCTCTTGGTTGGTAAAGTATGTGCAATCTCTTGGTTAGTTAAATATATACGCTCTCTTGGTTGGTAAATCTGTGATTTCTTTGGTGGTAAAGATTTGTAATCTCTTGGTTGGTAAAGTATGTGTGATCTCTTGGTTGGTAAAGTATGTGTGATCTCTTGGTTGGTAAAGTATGTGTGATCTCTTGGTTGGTAAAGTATGTGTGATCTCTTGGTTGGTAAAGTATGTGTGATCTCTTGGTTGGTAAAGTATGTGTGATCTCTTGATTGGTAAAGAATCTGTGATCTCTTGGTATGTAAAGATCTGTGATCTCTTGGTATGTAAAGATCTATGATCTCTTGATTGGTAAAGTATGTGTGATCTCTTGGTTGGTAAAGTATGTGCGATCTCTTGGTTGGTAAAGTATGTGTGATCTCTTGATTGGTAAAGAATCTGTGATCTCTTGGTATGTAAAGATCTGTGATCTCTTGGTATTTAAAGATCTGTGATCTCTTGGTTAATAAAGATCTGCAATCTCTTGGTTGGTAAAGTATGTGTGATCTCTTGGTTGGTAAAGTATCTGTGATCTCTTGGTATTTAAAGATCTGTGATCTCTTGGTTAATAAAGATCTGCAATCTCTTGGTTGGTAAATATCTGTGATATCTTGGTTGGTAAAGTTTGTGCAATCTCTTGGTTGGTAAAGATACTGAATAATGCATGAAAGTAAGTACTGTTAGCAAATAGTAAAGCTAATAGTCTTCTGTAGAAGTGTTTTGGAATGTTGTATGGGATGTAACTGTGTTAAAATTTAAAAAAAATGTTATAATTATTTACTTCATTTGTACATATAGAATTGCAAAGAGTGCACCTCTGACGAAATCACCAGGGCTACAAAATCAAACAGACTCTCCATCCCTGAGAATGGATCAACAAGTGCTCGGTGACTAAGCAGAAATGAACTATCCTCGACTGTTCCTAGCTACATTTGTCACAAAATGACAATCCATGTTCATAAAGCTGATTTTATTCATATTGTGTAGCGATTGTTTGAATATAATTTGTAATTTTAAAAAAAATTCCAACATTTTATGGAGTCAGAAATCAGATATTTTGAGTACATGAAAGTAAGATAACATGTGCAGTTTCCTGACATTGTCATGTATGTAGGAAATTTGATGTTCACTTCATGAAATGAGGAATACACATGGCATTTCTGTCTCTGACATGAATACAGGAAATTTGACATTTGATACATGAAATGAAGATGACATATGGTTTTTATTGCTTGTGACATGTATACAGGAAATGCATCTGAAATTTGGTAGATGAAATTTCAGGTACCTGAAATCGGTCCTGTCAGGTACCTGAAATTGTGCTCTATCATATACCACCATGTAGCAAGAAATGTACAGGAAATTCCGGGATTTCCTGCACTTTGACACAAGCAAACTGGATGGAATTTCCTTTGCCTTTCAAGCATCTATCATGCATGAGGAAACTCCACTTTTTTTGTAGTGTTAGATGCAGACTTCTAGTCTACACTACAATTTCCACGTGAATGGTACAATAACCATTGACTAAGCCCTATACTGTTCTCCTGGCCCGTAAAAAACTAACTTCATTTATGCAAGGTTTTGTAAGATGAGAATTGTATATAAACTCCAAAGTTCGGGTTAGTAGGGTTTGTAACAAAACTACTATTACTCCAGCTAAAAACCCTTTACCAAAATTCATTACCTTGCCTGCAACTTCAAATACCCTTTACCCATTTTTAATCTCTTTAGACTTGACTGCTATGTACCCTTTACCCATACTCTATTAGGGATTATGGCAACTAAAAAAAATACTTCATGTTATAATTATCGCTTGAGTGAAAATATGCCCCTCCCCAAACACAAAAATTGTGTGTTGTTGTGTTTATTATTGTTCATAAATTCCTCTACAGCAAGCATAAAGCTCCCACTTTAAGTAACAAATTTAAAAAAAATCACGTGATTTTAATGGCACGTAATATACAAATTCCCAACTAAGTGTGATTATAACAAAACGAAACAAAAATGACAACAAAGTAAACGATTCGTAAAGTTTGAGGCTGGGAGAACAATTATAGGACACACAATCATAAGATAAGATTCTCTTAGGGATACACAGTGGAACTGCCTTGTTGACAAGGTAGCTTACAAACCTTTCAAACCTGGCTGTAAACTCAATTGTTAAACACATTGACAAGTCTGTACCGTTCTGCAACCACATTGAAAAAGTCTGCACCTTTTTGGCAACCACCTTGACAAAGTCTGTAACTTTCTACCAAACCCACCTTGATAAGGCTGCAACTTTCTTGGTAACTAATTTAATAATGTCTGGAACCTTTACATTAACCCACATTGACAACCATGAATAACCACATTGAAAATTTCTTTTTAATTTCATTTCGATATAAAATAAAAAAATTAATATCAATTTAACAATAAAAGGTAATGTTAAAATGAAATGAATTAAAACTTGAATTAAAATTTCAATTGTTTGTTTCCTTGAATGCTAACTTGGTCACTCCATCTACAATACACAAACAATGTCAATAACAACTGATGGCAAAACAGTACTTTAAAAGACAAAAAAATACAGTCCGTTCTCGCTCGTTCAAACCATCTAAAATTATTCATTTGAATTATAGAAAAGTTCAGATATGAAACACATAGAAGAATAAGTACAATAATATAAAAATAAATATAATTACTTTCACTCTGAATGTTAGAGTAGTTCATATAAACGAGGATGCACCATAATGTACTTAGTTACACAAATCGTAACAAATTTCACCATTAAAATCTTAAATTAAAGTATTTATAAAAGCATAATGCATGGATCAACACCCAAAAAGATTCAAAAACTACACTTCAACTGTAATAATGCTATCAAAAAAACAAACAAACATGACTGGAAAAAATTAAAATGTCAGCAGTAGCCATTCATTGCCAGTGGCTGCATCAGCTAGTTATGCTACCCTTTACCAAATCAATAAATTACCTTACCAAATACATGGTATCTCTTACTAATAAGGTATCCCTTACCTAATCAATGACACGCTCAATCTTTAAACTAAATTCACAACATTCACCAATACTAGCCAACTCCTCAGAATGTAAATGCAGGGTTGGCCACACCCACTAAATGAATATAAAAATTATGATCAAACAGACAAATATCTCAATTGCTGCCCATTCAACTCAAATTTTGTAATTATGGAATGATCTACTATTAAATATTATTGTGCTTTAAAAGTGCGAGAAACTGGAATCAGCTTGAATAGTTCATAGGGTAGACTTCAGGAAAAAGTTAACTAGGAGAATCTCAGTAAAACTTGGTTGGTTGGCAACTATATTCTATCTATCATATTTCCAGTTTATTCACTGTAGGTTTTTCTCCTAAATAATGCTTCACTCTTTATATAAAATAAAATATACCCAACACAATCTATTTACCTTAATCACGTTATTCATAGTATACCCCTCTCGCTTTACCCAATCAATATTCTCTCTTTAACCAATCCATACTCTCGCTTTACCCAATCCATACTCTCGCTTTACCCAGTCCATACTCTCGCTTTACCTAGTCCATACTCTCGCTTTACCCAGTCCATACTCTCGCTTTACCCAATCCATACTCTCGCTTTACCCAGTCCATACTCTCGCTTTACCCAATCCATACCCTCACTTTACAGTCCATATACTCACTTTACCCAGTCCATACTCTCACTTTACCGAATCCATACTCTCACTTTACCGAATCCATACTCTCGCTTTACCCAATCCATACTCTCGCTTTACCCAATCCATACTCTCACTTTATCCAGTCCATACTCTCGCTTTACCCAATCCATACTCTCACTTTACCCAATCCATACTCTCACTTTACCCAATCCATACTATCGCTTTACCCAATCCATACTCTCGCTTTACACAGTCCATACTCTCACTTTACCCAATCCATACTCTTGAAGTACACAATCATACTCTCACTTTAACACCATTCAATACTTACCAAATCCATACTCTTGCTTTACCAAATCCATACTCTCGCTTTACCCAATCCATACTCTCGCGTTACCCAATCCATACTCTTGTTTTACAATCCATACTCTCGCTTTACCCAGTTCATACTTTACCAAATCCATACTCTCGCTTTACCCAATCCATACTCTCGCTTTACCAAATCCATACTCTCGCTTTACAGTCCATACTCTCACTTTACCCAGTCCATAATCTCTCTTTACCCAATCCATACTCTCGCTTTACCCAATCCATACTCTCACTTTATCCAGTCCATACTCTCGCTTTACCCAATCCATACTCTCACTTTACCCAATCCATACTCTCACTTTACCCAATCCATACTCTCGCTTTACCCAATCCATACTCTCACTTTACCCAATCCATACTCTCGCTTTACACAGTCCATACTCTCACTTTACCCAATCCATACTCTCGCTTTACACAGTCCATATTCTCACTTTACCCAATCCATAATCTCTCTTTACCCAATCCATACTCTCGCTTTAGCCAATCCATACTCTCACTTTACCCAGTCCATACTCTCACTTTACACAATCCATACTCTCACTTTACCCAATCCATACTCTCGCTTTACAGAGTCCATACTCTCACTTTACCCAATCCATACTTTACCCAATCCATACTTTACCCAATCCATACTCTCACTTTACCCAATCCATACTCTCGCTTTACACAATCCATACTCTCACTTTACCCAATCCATACTCTCGCTTTACAGAGTCCACACTCTCGCTTTACCCAATCCATACTCTCGCTTTACAGTCCACACTCTCGCTTTATCCAATCCATACTCTTGCTTTACCCAATCCATACTCTCACTTTACCCAGTCCATACTCTCACTTTACCCAGTCCATACTCTCACTTTACCTAATCCATACTCTCGCTATACCCAGTCCATACTCTCACTTTACCCAATTCATACCCTCGCTATACCCAGTCCATACTCTCACTTTACCCAGTCCATACTCTCGCTTTACCCAATCCATACCCTCGCTTTACCCAATCCATACCCTCGCTTTATAGTCCATACTCTCACTTTACCCAATTCATACTCTCACTTTACCGAGTCCATACTCTCACTTTACCCAATCCATACTCTCGCTTTACCCAATCCATACTCTCGCTTTAAAGAGTCCACACTCTCGCTTTACCCAGTCCATACTCTCGCTTTACCCAGTCCATACTCTCACTTTACCCAATCCATACTCTCGCTTTACAGAGTCCATACTCTCGCTTTACCCAATCCATACTCTCGCTTTACCCAATCCATACTCTCGCTTTACCCAGTCCATACTCTCGCTTTACACAATCCATACTCTCACTTTACCCAATCCATACACTCACTTTACCCAGTCCATACTCTCACTTTACCCAATCCATACTCTCGCTTTACACAATCCATACTCTCACTTTACCCAGTCCATACTCTCGCTTTACACAATCCATACTCTCACTTTACCCAATCCATACTCTCACTTTACCCAGTCCATACTCTCACTTTACCCAGTCCATTACTCTCACTTTAAACAGTCCATTACTCTCGCTTTACCCAGTCCTACTCTCGCTTTACCCAATCCATACTCTCACTTTAACCCAGTCCATTACTCTCGATTTACACAATCCATATCCGCTTACCCAATCCGTACTCTCGCTTTACCCAGTCCATTACTTCGCTGTACCCAATCCATACTCTCACTTTACCCTGTCCGTACTCTCGCTTTACCCAGTCCATACTCTCGCTTTACCCAGTCCATACTCTCGCTTTACCCAGTCCATACTCTCGCTTTACCCAGTCCATACTCTCGCTTAACCCAATCCATACTCTCGCTTTACAAAGTCCATACTCTCACTTTACCCAATCCATACTCTCGCTTTACCCAGTCCATACTCTCGCTTACCCAATCCATACTCTCGCTTTACCCAGTCCATACTCTCCACTTACCAAGCCATTACTCTCGTTTACCCAATCAATACTCCGCTTTACCAAATTCCATACTCTCGCTTACCAAGTCATACTCTCGCTTAACAATCAATAATCTACTTTACCCAATCATTAATCTCATTACCGTCATACTCTCGCTTTACCCAATCCATACTCTCGCTTTACCCAGTCCATACTCTCGCTTTACCCAATCCATACTCTCACTTTACCCAGTCCACACTCTCACTTTACCCAGTCCATACTCTCGCTTTACACAATCCATACTCTCTCTTTACCCAATCCATACTCTCATTTTACCCAGTCCACACTCTCACTTTACCCAATACACACTCTCACTATACCCAGTCCACACTCTCACTTTACCCAGTCCATACTCTCACTTTACCCAATCCATACTCTCACTTTACCCAATCCATACTCTCCCTTTACCCAATCCATACTCTCGCTTTACCCAGTCCATACTCTCGCTTTACCCAGTCCATACACTCGCTTTACCCAGTCCATACTCTCGCTTTACCCAGTCAATACTCTCGCTTTACCCAGTCCATACTCTCACTTTACCCAGTCCATACTCTCGCTTTACCCAATCCATACTCTCGCTTTACCAAATCCATACTCTCGCTTTACCCAGTCCATACTCTCGCTTTACACAATCCATACTCTCACTATACCCAGTCCACACTCTCACTTTACCCAGTCCACACTCTCACTTTACCCAATCCATACTCTCACTTTACCCAATCCATACTCTCCCTTTACACAATCCATACTCTCACTTTACCCAATCCATACTCTCGCTTTACAGAGTCCATACTCTCACTTTACCCAATCCATACTCTCACTTTACCCAATCCATACTCTCACTTTACCCAATCCATACTCTCGCTTTACACAATCCATACTCTCACTTTACCCAGTCCATACTCTCGCTTTACACAATCCATACTCTCACTTTACCCAATCCATACTCTCGCTTTACAGAGTCCACACTCTCTCTTTACCCAGTCCACACTCTCGCTTTACCCAATCCATACTCTCACTTTACCCAGTCCATACTCTCACTTTACCCAATCCATACTCTCGCTTTACACAATCCATACTCTCACTTTACCCAATCCATACTCTCGCTTTACAGAGTCCACACTCTCGCTTTACCCAGTCCATACTCTCGCTTTACCCAGTCCATACTCTCGCTTTACCCAGTCCACACTCTCACTTTACCCAATCCATACTCTCACTTTACCCAATCCATACTCTCACTTTACCCAATCCATACTCTCACTTTACCCAGTCCATACTCTCACTTTACCCAGTCCATACTCTCACTTTACCCAATCCATACTCTCACTTTACCCAGTCCACACTCTCACTTTACCCAGTCCATACTCTCGCTTTACACAATCCATACTCTCACTTTACCCAATCCATACTCTCACTTTACCCAGTCCACACTCTCACTTTACCCAATCCATACTCTCACTTTACCCAATCCACACTCTCACTTTACCCAGTCCATACTCTCACTTTACCCAATCCACACTCTCACTTTACCCAGTCCATACTCTCACTCTACCCAATCCATACTCTCACTTTACCCAATCCACACTCTCACTTTACCCAGTCCATACTCTCACTTTACCCAATCCATACTCTCACTTTACCCAGTCCATACTCTCACTTTACCAAATCCATACTCTCACTTTACCCAGTCCATACTCTCCCTTTACCCAATCCATACTCTCCCTTTACCCAGTCCACACTCTCACTTTACCCAATCCATACTCTCACTTTACCCAATCCATACTCTCACTTTACCCAGTCCATACTCTCACTTTACCCAGTCCATACTCTCGCTTTACCCAATCCATACTCTCACTTTACCCAATCCATACTCTCCCTTTACCCAATCCATACTCTCACTTTACCCAGTCCATACTCTCACTTTACCCAGTCCATACTCTCGCTTTACCCAATCCATACTCTCACTTTACCCAATCCATATTCTCCCTTTACCCAATCCATACCCTCGCTTTACCCAATCCATACCCTCGCTTTATAGTCCATACTCTCACTTTACCCAATTCATACTCTCACTTTACCGAGTCCATACTCTCACTTTACCCAATCCATACTCTCGCTTTACCCAATCCATACTCTCGCTTTACCCAGTCCATACTCTCGCTTTACCCAATCCATACTCTCGCTTTAAAGAGTCCACACTCTCGCTTTACCCAGTCCATACTCTCGCTTTACCCAGTCCATACTCTCGCTTTACCCAATCCATACTCTCGCTTTACAGAGTCCATACTCTCGCTTTACCCAATCCATACTCTCGCTTTACCCAATCCATACTGTTCGGACTCCAACCGTCCTCCACAATAATGTTAGCAAGTGTTTCAACGACCTGAACACGCACGCTCAGTATCTCTCGTACCTCAAGTCCGCCTTCATCGGAGATCGTCGATGTCTTTCGTTGTTTGACTCTATATATGTTTGATGCACTGTATTATTTCTTAGTTACCATTTTCACTGACTCCGTGTAACTCATCTTATCTTACTTGCTGTGTATATTCATTCTATCTATAATAACAAGCTTATTTAACTTCATCCTTTGAGTTATCTAAGTCACCCAGCTACGACGTTCGGACACAAGTCCTCTTCTTGCTGGACAGTCCCGAACACATACTCTCGCTTTACCCAGTCCATACTCTCGCTTTACACAATCCATACTCTCACTTTACCCAATCCATACACTCACTTTACCCAGTCCATACTCTCACTTTACCCAATCCATACTGTCGCTTTACACAATCCATACTCTCACTTTACCCAGTCCATACTCTCGCTTTACACAATCCATACTCTCACTTTACCCAATCCATACTCTCACTTTACCCAGTCCATACTCTCACTTTACCCAGTCCATACTCTCACTTTACCCAGTCCATACTCTCGCTTTACCCAGTCCATACTCTCGCTTACCCAATCCATACTCTCGCTTTACCCAATCCATACTCTCGCTTTACCCAATCCATACTCTCGCTTTACCCAGTCCATACTCTCGCTTTACCCAGTCCATACTCTCGCTTTACCCAATCCATACTCTCGCTTTACCCAGTCCATACTCTCGCTTTACCCACTCCATACTCTCGCTTTACACAATCCATACTCTCGCTTTACACAATCCATACTCTCGCTTTACAGAGTCCACACTCTCGCTTTACCCAATCCATACTCTCGCTATACCCAGTCCATACTCTCACTTTACAGAGTCCACACTCTCGCTTTACCCAATCCATAATCTCGCTTTACCCAATCCATACTCTTGCTTTACCCAATCCATACTCTCGCTTTAACAATCCATTTACTTCGCTTACCCATCCACACTCTCGCTTCACGGTCCACACTCTCGCTTTACCCAATCCATACTCTCACTTTACCCAATCCATACTCTCGCTTTACCCAGTCCACACTCTCGCTTTACCCAATCCATACTCTTGCTTTACCCAATCCATACTCTCGCTTTACCCAGTCCATACTCTCGCTTTACCCAGTCCATACTCTCGCTTTACCCAGTCCATACTCTCGCTTTACCCAGTCCATACTCTCGCTTTACCCAGTCCATACTCTCGCTTTACCCAGTCCATACTCTCGCTTAACCCAGTCCATACTCTCGCTTTAACCCCCAGTCCATATACTCTGCTTACCCAGTCCATACTCTCGACTTTACCAGTCATTAATCTAGCTTTACCCGTCATACTATCGCTTTACCATATCCTACTCTCGCTTTACCAAATCCATACTCTCGCTTTACCCAGTCCATACTCTCGCTTTACACAATCCATACTCTCACTTTACCCAATCCATAATCTCACTTTACCCAGTCCATACTCTCGCTTTACCCAATCCATACTCTCGCTTTACCCAGTCCATACTCTCGCTTTACCCAATCCATACTCTCACTTTACCCAGTCCACACTCTCACTTTACCCAGTCCATACTCTCGCTTTACCCAATCCATACCCTCGCTTTACCCAGTCCATACTCTCGCTTTACCCAGTCCATACTCTCGCTTTACCCAATCCATACCCTCGCTTTACCCAGTCCATACCCTCGCTTTACCCAGTCCATACTGTTGTTTTACCAATCATTTACATACCTTAGCTACTGCCACTTCCAATAAGGATATTTCATTGATGAGATTTCTTCACCACTCCTTCTGCCTCTGATGTCATATGCAAAAGTAACAGCTCCAGCAGTTTAGATTTTACGTCATCTCACTCCACTAGTTGTTGCAGCCTATGCAAATAATAGGATAATAGCATAGATTGTGCACCCATACAATTGCCTTATGCTAGCTGCTATTTCAGCACAACTTAGCTATAACATACCGAGGGGGGTAAACCTAGGATCCCCAATCCCCCTTCGAACTTTGGGGAAAATATAGCACAGCGAATGTTTAATTGTATGAATATTACGATAATAAAATCATGCATGAAACATTGATCAATGCATATATACATTCTCATACAAGCATGTGCAGGGTTTGATACAGGATTTTTTGCTAGGGGGGGGGAAAGTCAAATAGCGACCATATAGTTGTATTTTTTTTGTCCTTGCAATACTAGTAAGGTAAGGAAATTAAACTTATTTTATTATATTTATGCATTGATCAATTGATTACCTCTAATAAACAGCTTTGTTCATTTTGAAAGCTGAATATCTCTGACATTAATTAAGCCAGACTCCTAATAGGTTATCCTTCTAGTTTGAATGGAGTAGGTGTATCATTTTATGGATCACCAGTTCCAGTTTGAAAGTTGCTTTTAGCACTGGTCATTGTGAAGCAGCTGCCTGGTTGGTAAGGGTATATTTGTTGCTTTGGCAGACTGTAGAAGTTGCTGAGTAGTAGCTAATGGATATCAGAGGGTATTTTAGGAAAAAGAGACCTTGTGGCTCCAAAGGAAGTGAATCCGAACCCCAAAAAAGCAAATGTGATAGCTATGAATCGGTGGAACACAAGGAACAGATTCGAGCAGTGCAGCAGAGAGAGAGAGTGAGGAGGTGAGGGAGGAAGAGAGAAGAGGTGAGAAAAGAAGTGCAGCAGAGGGAAGAAGGGCAGCAGAGGGAAGAAGTGTAGCAGAGGGAAGAAGGGCAGCAGAGGGAAGGAGTGCAGCAGAGGGAAGGAGTGCAGCAGAGGGAAGGAGTGCAGCAGAGGGAAGGAGTGCAGCAGAGGGAAGGAGTGCAGCAGAGGGAAGGAGTGCAGCAGAGGGAAGAAAGGCAGCAGAGGGAAGAAGTGCAGCAGAGGGAAGTAGTGCAGCAGAGGGAAGGAGTGCAGCAGAGGGAAGAAGGGCAGCAGAGGGAAGAAGGGCAGCAGAGGGAAGAAGGGCAGCAGAGGGAAGAAGGGCAGCAGAGGGAAGGAGTGCAGCAGAGGGAAGGAGTGCAGCAGAGGGAAGGAGTGCAGCAGAGGGAAGAAGTGCAGCAGAGGGAAGGAGTGCAGCAGAGGGAAGAAGTGCAGCAGAGTGCATCAGAGGGAAGGAGTGCAGCAGAGGGAAGAAGGGCAGCAGAGGGAAGAAGTGCAGCAGAGGGAAGAAGTGCAGCAGAGGGAAGAAGGGCAGCAGAGGGAAGGAGTGCAGCAGAGGGAAGGAGTGCAGCAGAGGGAAGGAGTGCAGCAGAGGGAAGGAGTGCAGCAGAGGGAAGGAGTGCAGCAGAGGGAAGGAGTGCAGCAGAGGGAAGGAGTGCAGCAGAGGGAAGGAGTGCAGCAGAGGGAAGGAGTGCATCAGAGGGAAGGAGTGCAGCAGAGGGAAGAAGGGCAGCAGAGGGAAGAAGTGCAGCAGAGGGAAGGAGTGCAGCAGAGGGAAGGAGTGCAGCAGAGGGAAGGAATGTGCAGCAGAGGAAGAAGGAAGCGAGGGAAAGCAGGGCAGCCAGAGGGAAGAGGGGCAGCAGAGGGAAGAAGTGCAGAGAGG
>WLWD01003361.1_pt1 | contig 23771 bp, 20 predicted proteins | sample 6712731 | NCBI WGS metagenome assembly WLWD01 (sample SAMN12718690, study PRJNA576275) | sponge metagenome | isolation source: marine sponge | host: Mycale hentscheli | place: New Zealand: South Island, Marlborough, Capsize Point | collected 2014-11-01 | reverse complement strand
TGTAGTCTCAGGCTCACTGCCTATGTATTCTCAGGCTCACTGCCTATGTATTCTCAGGCTCACTGCCTATGTATTCTCAGGCTCACTGCCTATGTATTCTCAGGCTCACTGCCTATGTATTCTCAGGCTCACTGCCTATGTATTCTCAGGCTCACTGAGTGCCTATGTATTCTCAGGTTCACTGCCTATCTATTCTCAGGTTCACTGCCTATCTATTCTCAGGTTCACTGCCTATCTATTCTCAGTCTCGCTGCCTATGTATTCTCAGGCTCACTGCCTATGTATTCTCAGGCTCACTACCTATGTATTCTCAGGTTCACTGCCTATCTATTCTCAGGCTCACTGCCTATGTATTCTCAGGCTAACTACCTATGTATTCTCAGGCTCATTGCCTATCTATTCTCAGGCTCATTACCTATGTATTTTCAGGCTCACTGCCTATGTATTCTCAGGCTCACTGCCTATGTATTCTCAGGCTCACTGCCTATGTATTCTCAGGCTCACTGCCTATGTATTCTCAGGCTCACTGCCTATGTATTCTCAGTTTCACTGCCTATCTATTCTCAGGCTCACTACCCTATGTATTATCAGGCTCACTGCCTATGTATTCTCAGGCTCACCGCCTATGTATTCTCAGGCTCACGGGCTAGGTATTCTCAGGCTCATTGCCTAGTATTCTCAGGCTCACTGCCTATATATTCTCTGGCTCACCGTCTATGTATTCTCAGTGCTGCCTGTGTATTCTTTGAGCTGATGGAAGCAAATTAATTTTAGAATTCCACCATGTGTTAAAAATGTTACTGCAAACATGTCTTGTATCTATATCAGAAAGGCCAATCTTCCTGTAGCACATTGCCCATAACATGTAATGTACGTGTATTACATTGAGCGACCAATAGTTTAGTTACATGTATTACAAGTGCAACATATGTAGTATTCTTCGAAATACTTATGTAAAGATGGTTCTGATGTTTTGTACTGCTTAGAAAAATTTAGTAGAATCTTTTACAACCTATCTTTATTTCGCTCTCTGTTAAATTCTCAGGATTAAGCAAAACTATCTCAAACTGCAAGAAATTATTTGCTCACATGATTACGACGTGGACGATAGGGGGACCTTTTCCACAACAGTTAGTACCCTATGTGAAGCTAACAGCTTCATGTTTTCTCTGACTGACAGAACAACTATAACATTACATTTTATTTCATCATTCATGCATGCTTATTTGTTCTTGTTTGGTCGTGCATCGTCGATGTTCCATTTTTTGTTTATATTTATCACCTAGAACACTGTCATTGACTGTTCTTACTGGAACTCTGACGCTACCATACCCGCTAGTGGGTCTTCACTGCACTAGTTACTCTGTTCTGCTTGGTGTAGTGCGTGTCGATAGACTATGCTGGGATCAAGTCCTCAACTTGCTGGATAGTCCCTCTTGTACATGCACACTGAGGGCTAATAATAATAGTAACAAATTGTAAAGATTTTGTGTTAATATTAGCGTATTCATCAATCACCAGCGTTATTCATTTAAAATCATATATAAATTTTAGTTATTTTGAATGTAAATTCAATACAGACTACTGTGTGTAAGTATTGCTGATACGTTTGTAGTTGGGATTTAGTTTGTATTGCAAGTAGGCATTGATCTTTAGAAGGATCCACAACACCTTGTGTATTGTATATATCAGATAGGATTGCAATCTTCACTTTGAATCTCTCTAGTGAGAATGTTCGCGGATTCTTCATCATCAGTGACGTGTTCCATACCTCAGTTTATTTCTCTTATTATAACAATCTTGTTTCAATACTCTATACTTGTATAGTATATGCCAGTTAATTGTTTTATTTACCCCGCCCTTATAATTGTTATATTTTTTTTTGGTTAAAATGGCCCAGCTCCCCCCCTCCCCAATTCACGCGCCTGAAAATCTTTAACGATTTACACCCACACTAATTGAACCACACCAGACCCTTTTCCCGCGCAGCGATTGGTAAAGGCTCTGGGTACACGTGACTACTTAGAGCCCACCCATACCAGTTTGCATTGCTCTTAAATTTACTACTTTTGCATTGTTTGTAACAAGAGGAGTCCATCTGAATACTTTCTGACTGGCAAGCAACACCCCATTTTTTTGTAATTAGAGCAAAGTTTAGTGAAGCCATCCAACATTTTGTTGCCATATGTATAGGATCCTGATAGATATGAGCACAATGTTGCAATCATAAGTACTGGTACTCTCTGTATCACATGCACATACATGAACAACTGTGGCATGTAAAACCATTGAGAAATGATAGTTTCAATTATTACACATTATTGTATCAGCCCATGAGTAAATTGTAGAGCTTTTGCTGCTATGTCTGTACAAATTAAAGTTTTTGTTGTGGGGCTCGTCACACCTGTTTCCTCATGTACAAACTCATATATTGTATACACTTGCACATGTACATGTGTGTAGTATATAAAGTGCCATTGTGGTCTCTTTCACTCATCTTAGTAAGAGGTACTTTCTTGCTTTTTTTTCCTTCTTACATTCATAATGTATATTTAGTTTTCTAATTAAGCATTCCTATTTAATGGTTATTATTGAGACCTTTATCAAGTAGAGATGAGCAGTGTAACATCAAGTGCTGTACTGTACTGTAGTGAAAACAGCATTGTGTTCCTGAAAGGAGCACTGGACCTTTGGTAACATGTAATTACTTTCTTTTCTTTGCTATAGGTTTGAGATGCAAGAGTGTCCAAGGAATTGCCATGGATACGTTTCCAGTGACGATTTGATCCTTGTTTGAAGGAAAATCTACTGGAACATTGAGGACATCTAGACTTATCACTGACACTATCATAATCCAACTCTTTAAGAGCTTCTTCATACTGGAAATGTACAGTATTTTATTTTTATGGAATAGCTCATCAGTATTTTGTCAATTACATTGGGAATGTTATACTAGCTTACAAGCAGACTGCATTTTCAGAATAAAGTTGACTAACATAGTACTCAAGGTTTCTTCAGTTAGTGACCTCTTAGTGCTGCCTTGAGTCATCACGTCGATCGTACTTAAGTTGTATTTACCATTTACTCTTAACACATTGGAGAAACATTTCTATGAACACATTGGGGTGGGAAAGGGAGGTGGGGAAGGGAGGAGGAGGCGAGTGAGATGCATGGACGCAGGAAAAGTGCTTGTATGTTGCTACTAGCATGATTGTTGCTACTATAGATACATACACATGTAGTTTGCTCCATTATGGAGTTGTGGTCTGTCGACTTAAGAATAATGTGTCACCAGTATAACATTTACTTCAACTTTTAGAATGAGCAGTCACGCCCAAAATTGAAGCCACACCCTTTGATTGTTGTGTGAACAAGTATTATAATTATAAAACTACAGTTGCAAAATATTGATGCGTACCTACAGCTATTTTTCCAATGTACTAGCATGATTGAGGTGCTGCTTGGAATGGGTCTGTCAGCACATAAATGCCCCCGCAGCAATGGTCAGCCCCCCAGTAATGGTCAGACCCGCAGAAATGGTCAGCCCCGCAGAGATGGTCAGCCATATGCGCATGCGCACGTGCTTAAGGTTCAAAGTTCATTTGATCGGCCGCGTTCTGAGGTCAAAGGTGAGGGTCAGCCATTCTGCACATAACGTCGTCCGCTAAAAACGGTACTTGCCGCGTTGTGCCCGATTTTCCCGTAGAGGGTCACATATTTTGGATAGTGTGTTTAGTTGCATTTGTGAGCGTGTTTAGAATTGAGTGTTCAGCTGTGTCTGTGTGTGTCTGTTTAGAATAGAGTATGTTTACTTGCATTTATGAATGTGTTTGTATATTGCTTATTGATTTATGTTATATTTTTATGTGTCAATGCAGGAATATTTATCTTGAACATGATGGATTATAAATGGAGTGCATATTATGATATTTCTTCTACTCATGTTGAAAGGACAGCTTTAAAACTGTTTAGCTACTTTATTCAATCTTTTTATATATTCATTGTCAATCATTTATTTATCTAAAAATTTTGAGGTTATGTGAATGAGGTGTGGTCAATATTTATTAGCAGTGCCATTGAAACATGTTACTTAGTGTTGTAATAAGCTTGCAGAAGGTGTTAAATACAACTCTGCTAAAGATGTTTTCCAAACACCTCTCAGAGTGTTATATAGTATTTAGGAAACATGGGTGGGGCATAAATTCCTCCCTATAGTGGGAACGCTCCTTGCAGTGTTACTGGAACACTTCATTTTTAACAGTGTAGTAGTGGTGGCTTCCTCAGATTTATTATAATGTATTCTGACTGTGGTACCTTCTGTAGTATCCAATTTCAGCCATTTTGACTACCTCAGTCACCAGTAATCAGTGAACAAGCTCTCAGCTCTCACAAAACATAACGGTCGGAGTTATTTTTGTAATTTTAGCTAACAAGTATGGAACTACATACTTACATCAGCTATGGTGGCTTCCTTAGTATTATCATTTAGCCATTCTGGCTACCAGTGATACTTGACGACAACCAACAAGCGTCATTTTTAGTAGCCCCAAAAAACGACGAAGTTTTGAAATTAAGTCTGGTAAAGGGTATTCAATGGCATAGTAACCAGTCGCAGTAACTTTTTGGGACTTGAAAAGCAAGCGTTACGCAGGAATTATCCCACAATTTGGAGCCCAAGTTTCAAGTAAGACTGTCTTAATGTTGTAGTATCAGAAGAAAGTGGAGTCAAGCATAAAAGGCCATGCTTTTAGGAGAAAAAACGTTACCCGCACGCACGTTTAAGGGGCATACGTACAATCCATACATATGTGACCGTCTACGGGAAAACCGGGCACAACGCGGCGTGCGTAATATCGAGAAAAGATCGATCGATTTCTTAAAAATGTATTGTTTCAAGCCTACGGAAGGGAACGGTTAGGTCTATTATAGCAGGAACGACTAAAGCTGCGACGATAAAACTTGGAGAGCTCAATATCTGGACGCCGACAACTCAGTAAGTGCAAAAAAAAAAATTCGAAGGTGCCGCGTTGTGCCTGGTTTTCCTATAGACGGTCACAAATATATATACATACCCGTAGCCAGGGGGGGGGGTTCGAGGGGTTCGGTCAAACCCCCCTTTAGAGTGACCGGAAGTAAATATTTTAGCCACACCCCACATATAATTTCTGGAATATCATCATCTGTTCAATCATGCTGAACCTGCGCTTGCTAGTTTTGATGTCTACTTTTTACTTTCCTCAGAAATTAAAAGTGATCTACCATTGAATTTATAAACTTTCTAAGCTTCTTAAATACGAAAACTCAATTGTATTTAGTTTGTGACACAAAAAACAAGTATTTCTACAATTTGTTTCAAATGCATACATTTTGTACTTATCTTAGAAGTGAATCTAGTCCCTAAAAATATGTACCATAAATCATTTGAATCACACACACAGCTACATGATGTCACTTCATAATTTCTTTCTCAGTGATTGTACTCTTGATTTCAGATAAAAAAAATTTAATTTATAAATTATGTTAACTTGCTTATGTCCCTTCTTTTACTCATTAGATGTATTCTTTCTCTTTCACAGGCTTTTTTTTTTAACAATACAGAATTTAAAATATTTAGTCGTTGAGTGAGACTGTAGCATAGCAGTACCCCCAACACTATAAATACAGAATTGTAGTGTTTGTTTGCTGGCTGGTTGTCGTAGCTCAGTGGCAGAGTGCTTGTGCATTAACAAGCGGTCCTGAGTTTGATTCCCAGTGGCGACCAAATATTTTTAATTCTGTATCATTTAAAAAAGCCTGTGAAAAGAGAGAATACAGCTACATGAAATAGGTAATACCTGTGGGGTCAGCATTCTTGTAGCCAACTCTTATAGAATCACAATCCCAGGGAGCTTCACTCTCTTGAAAATTAACATCTACCCTGAACTCAGAATTCTCAAGCCACTCAGATTGAATATGGCATTTCAAAGCAGTAACAGGAACATTTGATTGTACTTCTATCCAGTCATCACTGTCTCTCCGTCTGACGTCTACATAAGCACTACCATGACTCGAGTCTTTGTAATAAGGGGATAAAGTCCATTGAATTGAACTTATACCGTCGGCATTCTGAGCCACAGATATATCTTGCGAAAAAGGTCCTACAAATAATTATAAATATGAAGAACTGTCATCAAATGTTAACTGACAGTAATTAAATTATACATCTGTATTTGATCAATTTTGTCTTACTGTGGGGTTGGTCTAGATTCCGGTCTAGATTCAGTCTTTCAGCAAGCACCCAGTCACTGGATCGACCATCAACACAATAGCAAACTGCATAACCATAGCGACTGGCTTCGTTTGAAGACACAGAATATGACATATCTTTAGAACTTTCAAATACCTCGGTATGGATAACTTCCCACTCTAAACCAGAATGTAGTTTTCTTCTTCCAATTTTTATGGTACAGATACTGTTATGAAACAAGTACATATTCTTTGGCTTCGTGCAAGTGATCTGTGCTTGGCCTTTCGGTATTCGCTTCATCTGAACATTACTGGGATTTATGTCACCTTTAATACACAATGAATTAATTGCTGAATGAATAACAAGTAACCAATTTTTGCGTAGTTTGCATATATTTAATTTACAATGGAATTTAGTAAATATATAGTGGCAAAAAGTTTGTAATACAGGAACAACGCACTTCTAATTTCATAATATTTTTTAAGGTTCTTAGTAACCACTGTCACAATCTGACCAGTGATATAAATAATTGATTCATCATACATATTCAATTTCATTGGAAAGGGCATAAGATGAGCACAAGGTTCCACTAAGGTATGTATGTGAAACTAATAATATTGGTGTACCAATCTTTAACTTGATTTTTTAAGTGGTGAAATCACTCAAAACTTAGATTTTATTAATTTTAAATATGTTCAGCCATCTTAATATGATTTACAAAGACATTGTTAATCTGTCAGTGAAGAATGCTCTTCTAAAGTTAAAACATTCGATAAATTACGAAAGCTGTTCACAGCATACCTAGCAATTATGAATTTCTATAATTTTATTCAAATTTACTGCCATTTTATTAATGTGTTCCGTGGAGAATTTATTTTAAACTTTGCTATTTTGTACAGTCTTATAATAATGATACAATCGTTTTTTTTACTTCTGGCACATACTAAACACAATTAATTTTTGAAGTTATAGACTTTAAGGTGTGTTAATATTTACTCATAACCTGTGATGTAAAAATATTGCACCCATCAATTAGCACGTATATATCGTTGTAGTCCTAAAAGAGTGTACCATAATTATTATGTGCCATAATATGTATATAATAGGACAGGTCAATTTACACTATATATGGTGTACAAAAATATAACTATAAAAGTAATCAAACCAGCAAAGTAAAACTATAAGTGAGTATCACCTGAATGTTCAGATTCTAATATGAATACATCATTTACATCTATCATTATCATTGAACAAGCTATATTGATACTTTATCAGCCTACTACATTATGGTTTCGGTATGAGAAATGATTCTGTGATAGCTATAGTTAGTGTATATTAATGTTGAATGTTCGTACTTTTGGTATTTCCATATGTACAGTACCAATGGTACAGGGTTAAAACAAAAACAGACCAAAACCTAGGAGAGTAGAAAGTGGTAAATATCACACTATATTGGTTCCACACAAATAATCTTCACATTAATATTATTCTTCAACAACACAAAGTCTACAGTAGTAGAGATCTGTTTCAATCATTCATAACCAGTAAACTCATTATGACCACTAATATGACTCTTCATGTGATATTTCCCTTATTTGGCCATTGCTATTGTAACACTATATTTGAAAGTAGTATCACCCATAACCTTTTGACCAGCCCAGCTTCCAGGCAAGCACACAGGAGTGACAAAAATCCTCTTAAAGCCTTATAACGATTGTTGATACATCAAAACTGCAATAATTTCAAGACTACACATTTTGTTTTTCACTAAACTTGCATTTAGGAAAGCAATATTAGGGTGGTAAGGTTCTCTGACGATGCTTTTCAATTTTGCTATCAGTTAAGTTGGTCCGACCTTAATCTGAACAGCCTGAAAAGTTTTTTTTAACACACATATATTGATCTAAATCATCTTGCACTTCGTGTCTGGATAAGCAGACCAAATTTTCTGGTGTAGGAGTGATATTGGGACCTCCGTGATCTGACTGTATTATATTCAACTCTTAAAATGCATAGGTTTTGTTTAAAAAGTTATTCTAGATCCACAATGAATGTGGTAAGAACAATTTCAGGTTAAAACCGACCACAAGATTGCGAGAAGCGCTAGAGTGGGTCTTAGAATAGCTGAGAATGTGCTTTAAATACTGGCGAATCAGGTACCCCCAAAATGATATAGATTTATTAATTAGGGAAGGGTCTTCCCATGGGAGGGGGGAGGGGAGGTCCCAATATCATTCTTACACCAGAAAATTAAGTCTGCTTATCCAGATATAAAGTGCATGATCATTTAGATTGTTTCATGGGTGTAAAAAAAAAGTCCGGCTGTTCAGATTACGATCAGACCAATTTAACTGATCACAAAATTGAAAAGTATCGTTAACAGAGAACCTTACCACCCTAATATTGCTTTCCTAAATGTGTATAACGAACTACTACATGTAAATCGAACTACTACATGATTTATTATGACTTGTCATTAGAACAGAAGCATCACTATAGATTTATACAAAGGGGCCCAAAACCTCCAGGTGGACCCCATATCTCTAGTGATACAGGGGCTACGGAATCCCCTTAGTGCTATGGTAACTACCTTTATAGGTCTGCCACTGGCTTAGGGGCAGGTGTCACCATATTGTGTGGGTTCCCATATCGTTCCTACACAGGGACCAATATGGGGGTCTTCAGGGACCTGAAATGGCCCTAAGTTTAAGGAGAAAATGTCCTATGTTGTTAATTGGAGACCATAAATAAACACATTTTATAGCTTGAAAATCAGCTTTCTTGTCCCTGCATTAGCAACACCACTAGCCCCAGGGGATAAAGTAGTTTGTTTATGTTAAGAATAGCCAAAAACATGGCCGCCATTTAATTCCGGTATACGCAAGCTGAACTTACCTCCTTCGAGTTGTGCCATCGTCGACTACTTTGCTGCCTGAGGACTTAGCGGTGATTTTTGTAAACTGCGCCAAGCAGAACGGTAAAGCAAAAACAAACGAACTTAGCTAGCTAGATCAGAGTTAATGAGACCGGAAACGGGTTAGTCCTTCGATCTGCCCAATATCTAACTCCTCCATAAAGTCTACATAAATTCAACACACAATGTTATACTTCGAATAAACAATACGGGGATTTTCCCGGGGGGTTACACCGGTAATTACCCCCAGAGTGCCCCTACGATTTAATTTTTCCAGGTGGGTTGCACGTGCGATGAGGCTAGCTTGGGGGGGGGGGGGGCAAAGTACATAACTACTTATCAAATCGGTATGGGGAGTGGGCATTGAAAGCCAGTAAAAGTGGTAAACTAGAAGTGGAAGCAGCATAGTAGAAAAGGTTACTCTATGCTATTTATATCTATAGTACTGTGTTGTTCAAACTGTCCTATCGATTGCACAATTTACATCGAATAAGCTGTTCCTAACTCATAGGAAGTGAATATGGACTGGTTGTTATGAGTTTCCTAGAACCTCTGTACTAGATTTATACTATCATTGGGTTTTCAGCCCATATTTGTGTAAAAGCCGCATCAACCCCACCTCATGATGTAACGTACACATAGATATATACAGATATACAAATATGTGTATACACTTGCTTTTATATTTATTAAAATAAGTAATAGTTAACAAATTAGCTAAATATCTTTATACAACTTACATGGAAGTCAATTAGCTATACCATATGCATTGAACTATACAGGTGATTTAACTTCAGCTATATTTTTATTGTCATTCTTAGTTAAAATATTGTTGGTTAGCAGATTAACTGCCAAAATAATATTGTTTAAAAAAACCACAAAACTTTATTGACATCATGCTGAGGTCCACCTCAATATACAGTCATTGCATAGATGTAGGAATTGGGGGGAGGGGGGCACTGGAGGCACGTTCCCTCCCTCCCTAATCTATTAAACCTCTTTTGTGACATCCATGTAGTCACCCTACAACTACATTTAGGGACAGAATGATATATTTTTGACGTTGCCAACAATTTGAGTCTGTGAATCACCAAACTTGTAGCTGCAACACAAACATCTTTGCATGAGGAGACACTCTCTAAGTATATCTTGCTATGTTGTGATCCCCTCCCCCCTCCCCTCCAAATGATTAAGATATTATACCTAAAATGTGAAATATTTGAGCATGATTAATCAGTTTATGTATTGAGCTGAAACAGGTATGTATGTAAACATGTTAATTTTAATAATACAAACACAGCATATAAAAAATCAAACTCGGCATAATAATACATGTGCAGTGTTCCCTTAAATTGGCTCATATTTTTTGCGAATGGAGTAAATCAAGTATACTTTCTTCAATTTGTACAGCATAATCAGAAGCAATGGTGACAAGACCACTATTAAAGGAATAGGGACTGTTACGTAATGGCGAATTCCATACTTCATCTGAATATGAATGCTATAGTCACTGTGATCTGTCACAGAGTCTACAGCACACAGTACTAATTGATTGTTGCTGATATCCAGATGCAGTCGTACTGTGGAACCTACTTCAGATAACGTATTTGTACACCATACACAACAGTATTTACTTGAAAATTGATTGTCAACTAGAATAACCACAAAAATAGTTTATGTCCTGTTGTGTGAAAGTATTGTGCATTACAACTACTACTTAGCTAAAGATTATCACAAGGAAAATGTTTAAATAATGTGACCTGTTTTTTCTTACTTATTTTTCAATTCAAACAGTTGCGGGGAGTGGTTACTATGGCATTGAATCCCATTTACCATATATACGTAATTTAAACACTTGGCTTTTTTTAGTAGCTTGAGTGTTAGAAGTTAAAATCAATAGTTTAACAATGGTGTCGTTTTATTTGTCATTTGTGCTCAAGCACATCACTAGTATATTCAAACTGAAATGCAAGAGCTATCAGTACTCAAAAAATTTCAAGGATATTTCAAAACTAATCCAACAAATGCAAAATAACTGCACCATTTTTTATTGTCGTTTTAATAAAGTTATAAGTCTTTAGGGTACTTGAAATGTCGTACATACATACATGCATACACACATGCATACATACATGCATACATACATACATACATACATCATACATACATAAATACATACATACATAAATACATACATACATACATAATTATATACATACATACATACATAAATACATACATACATACATAACTAGTGGTGTGCTTGAGCACAAATGGCGAGCGAGCCTTAAAGTACACTATTGTTAAATGATTGATTTTAACAACTAACACTCAAGCTACTAAAATAAAGTCGAGTTGTATGCGGTAAAGGGGTTTCAATGCCATAGTAATCGCTAGTCTGGCGTCGCCCTTTTCCTTCTATTATTATTATACGTGGGCGAAGGTCTGGTGAAGCTAACGTATACTAATTGTGCAACCGCACACGCTATAGCTGCGTGCCAATCAGATTGCTTGAAATAGTCACGTGCCTTTAGGGAAAAGTCTGCGTGGCACGCCTTCTTCTTGATGATACGGATGGAACGGTTAGTGAAATCCGCGTTTTTGAGACTTGGAATACCCAGTGTGAAGCAGGAGCAACTGGAAGTTGTGCTTGGAAAAGGGTCGGCGACGCCAGACTAAGTAACCGCTCCCCGCAACTGTTTGAATTGAAAAAGAAGCAACAAAATCAAGTCACGTTATTTAAAGTTTTCTTTGTGACATTCTCAAAAGTAATTGTAACGCACAATACTTTCACACAACTGAACATACCTACGCAAGACTTACCTTCGTGGTTCGTCTAGTGGACAATGAATTTACAAGTTAATGCTGCTGAGTAGGGCTTATAACTGTGACAAATAGCGACTAACTCGAATTGAAATGGAGCTCCCATAAGTTTTTGCGTTTTAACTGCACCCGCAAAAGAATTCAAAGCGGTAAACAATTCAATTTCTAAGGTGATACGGGTAATGGTCGCTAAACCGGGGGATTCTGTTTGGTGAAGTTTGGGACGGGGTCGAACGCGGAGCGAACACAAAAATACGGAGGGTCAAAGTACAAAATGACATACATACGTCCAAACATATAAATAAACAAACATCCCCGATTTTCAATTGTGTTACCCCTGTAAGTGTCTCGCTTGCTACGCTCGCTCGCCAAATAAATACATACACACATACATATATACATACATACATACAATCACACATACATACATACATACATACATACACTCACACATACATACCACCATCAGGCTGCAGTTTATCAGGAAGTGGGGTGTGTAATCTGTCACCAGGTATGCCGCCACTGACTAACAACACAATAAATTAATAACATCAATTCATTGAATACTATGGGGACCCCAATGGTATGTTAAGGCATATACAATAATTAGTTAAATACATCAAATTCATTTTTTCCTTGACTATATATGTAGTGTAATGAATTAAGTCAAAATTATATAAGGAAGTTTTCATAAAATTTAATTAAAATCAAGACTTGTGAAATGGTAGGTGTGGTAGGCACTGGACGCTTTTCCATGTGGGAACATTTTCCTTAAATTGGCAGTAAAAAGAATATTTTTATAATTTTTTAAATAGCCTCATAACCTGCAAACATTCAAAAAAATTAAAAGTTAGTGTTAAACTACAGTAATGAGTTAATTGTACCTAATGGTTTAATTTCTGCAACTTAAAATGACCTCATATTGTCGATTTAACTTTTCAACAATGTCTTACTTGGTGGATTTGTGGAAAGTAGAGACAGTTTCCGAATTTCCTGAGTAACAAAACTAGGAGAAACATCAACACTTCTGGCCATAGTTGAATTCTCCATGCTGCTGTATGAAGTTGGAGTAGTAGAACCTAATGCATATTGTATCATTTGGTCAATTATCAGCGTGATATTGAATACTGCCTTTTATTAAAATTCAATAATTAGATTGCTATAATTCAAGCACAACTGAACATGATGTCCTGTGTTATACTGAGATCTTACAGTTCTGAACTGAGACCTAGCAAGTGTTCAGACTTTCTTTGGCAGATTTGTAGTATTGCATAAATTCTCGGTCTTGTGACCTTCTAGTGCAAGGATGAATCAGGGGAAGAAATGAGTGGTTTATATAATGGCACAAGGTAGGACAAAAAGGAGAGTCAGGTGATAAAGTGAATGAGGTGGAGAGTGCACACACAATACATCTAAAGTCACAGGCGAGGGTGCTCCCATATGCAATACTACAAATCTGTCAAAGAAAGTCTGAACACTTGCTAGGTCTCAGTTGAGAACTGTAAGATCTCAGTATAACCCAAAATTTGCTGAGATGCTTCCATAGACATAAAACCTGTATGAATTGTCTGGTGATTTAGCAAAATAAGAATTTTTTTCCTTTTATGTATACATCTATTGGAATAATATGCCAATGAGACAATCCAGGAGCAATAGGTAGTAGTAGTAGCAGGTTTTGCCAGAAATTGCTGAGATGCTTCTATAGATGTAAAACCTGTTGTAGATAGTACAACATCTTGCCATATTTGAGCTTATGCTAAGATAACAGAGCAATAGCCTGTAGCTAGTAGATGATTCAGCAAAAAAAACTAAGTTAAGAATGGTTTTTATTAGTGAAATAAAGATGCCAATGAGACAATTTAGGAGCAATAGGTAGTATAGCTTATGTAAAATAGAGCTAGCTCATGGGATCTCACAAAAAAGGAAGGTGATAGGTAATTTCCATTAAGTGCAGTAAGCGTTTTAAAATTGAAATTAACAAACACTCTCAGTGAGGTGACGGTAAATTACAGTGCCACTGATTTTTGCTACAGTAAATTACCAAGAACAAATATAGCTACCATTGCTAATATTTTATTTGTTTCAAGAAAGTTAGTTGCACAATAAGTAAAAATCTATATCACTGCTGCACCAATTAGCTAGCACACACTGTAAAAAATGGGGTGTTCCACTACACCTTTAATGGGGTGTAGTGGAACACTTCGGTATTGTGGGGTGTTGTGCTACACTCTGAAGTGTTTGGTAACACTGTGGAGTGTAGCATGACACCCTTATAAGCATAGTGACTTTACTACACTTCTGTGGAGTGTATCAGTACGCCCATGCAGACTTGCTACTTTAAGAGGTGTTCAACTACTGACACAGTGGTAGGAACTAGCTAGTGGGCTGACTACAACTTTGGCCAGTTTGTTGATGGAAATAATTATTGAATATTTACAGTTAATGTGCATATCATTGTGCTGGTCTTATGTGGTTCACAATTAGTGGGCAAGATTCTATAAAACACACTTTATGTGTCATTGTGCAAGCTATATTAATAGTAGCTAGCTTTACTAATTTCAATTTAATGTTTTTATTCACAGCACTAACAACGAGGAAGCTGAAGAGCTTAAAGTTCTAATGAAGAATTTCAAGGCATGCTTGGTAGCTAAGTTTGAGAACAACACAGCTAAATATGTATATGTGGTTATTTCTAATAGTTATTAAAATTATATTGTTATGATGACATTAACCTTTAAGTAATGAGTCTCATTGGTTTCATCTGCCAGAGATAGTCTTGGCTTTAAAAAAAATAGGAGACAATTAAATAAAACTTGAGATTGCATTTCTGCTATGCAGCTTACATCTTAATGATATGGTAAAAGTGTCAACGCAATTCAAGAAAGTAAAAACAGCAATTATCTTTGCACAAATCAACTTACCATAGTAATTGAAAAGGTGACGCTTTACCGAACCACTTTGAGAAGCCTTTTAAGATGAAGTAGTTGTAAACCCCTTTACCCAATTAATTGATTAGCACAGGTGCGTACAAAAACCCTTCAATATGAACTCAAAACAAACTATATATTAGTTGTAAGACGCTAGAATCATCCGTGCATTGGGTAAGAAGATCAACCCCTTTTGGTTTGTGTAGGCTTTACTCACTGTTCTGTCACTGGTGTTGCTACCAAAACTGAGTTCAGTAATCTAGCTTTTTTTTTTTTTTTTTTTTTTTTTTAATTATATATATACATTACAATACAATACAATACAAAATAATATAAACTCAGTTACAGTCAAAAAGCAAATGATTTAGATGTGCTTCTAAGGTCACCAGGTCTACTGCAGCTGGTATTCTTACAGCATGTCCAATGGATGATCTGGCTCCTCGAATGGCTTGGATAGAGGACCATAGAAGAGAAAAGGATAGGCGGCATCGTAACCATTGAAGAGTACTGCTATAACTGTGTTCCCACTTATTGGCGAGCATGGATGCTAATTTTTTTATAGATATACTGGCTTCCTTTGCTATGCCACCGGTAGTAGAGAGTGCAACTGGTGTGAATGTGGCGTGTTCCACTTCTCTAATTCTCTCCTCATATGCCCGTTTCTTGGCTTGTTCATGCTATACACCATTTGCATGTCTGAATGTTTGTTGGAAGGGGCATAGGGGTTGAATACCCTTACATCAAAATATGTTATTTCGTGATTGTGATTGCCGCCCCAAACACCGTTTGCTGCAATGTGGAGTCTTGCTCCTGGCTGTGAGTTAGCAGTCGCACCATTCAGTTCTTCAAACACGGGCTGAAGGTCAGGCTCAATACATACATCCTTGCACACCTCAGTTAAGAGTGTTGCTGTCAAATTCCGTATTTCGTTGTGTCTGATGGATGGAAACCCCCCTTTGGGGCATGAAAGGGCATGCTCAACTGAGAAGACGGCCCCACATGCACATTTAGCTGGTAGTTTCCCAGGGGTCCAGCCATAGCGCAGTGCGAGGGCGTCGTGAAATGCACCCTGTGTAGAGCGGGAGCACTGTCAGCCAGGTTTATGATCCTTTTTCCTTTGCTAGGTTCACTGCTCTCTTCTGGCTGGCAGATAGCAATTTCATGAGGTCTTCGGCATCCTTTGAGTTTTCTTCGAGTTGCTAGCGATAATATCAAGTCCATATTCATTCGGCGAGACCCTTTACCAACCTAGAACCTCTACACTCGATTAGCGGTTGGTAAAGGGATTGGGTACATGAGACTAACTTTTCATTATGGCGGTTCGGTTAAATGAAGGTATCTCACTCAGCTTTCAAGAGTAAGTTAAAAGCTTTGCACCCCTTAAAAAAAGTAATGCCAATCTAGTAATACTCTCGTGATGTGGGAGAGGAGGACTGTCTAATAATTCTGTACATTAGTTTCGTAAGTAGTTTGAGACAAATAGTGTGTACAAGGTGCCTGTTTAGTTTGCCAGTATGTAAAGTCTAAAAAAATGGAAACTGGTTGTTTGCTATGTAAACTTGACATATATATCTTAGAGTCATCTTCAGTGGTTTCACAAGACAGCTGCATTAGGCTTGTATGTTTGTCCCTCCATCTAATCCTATCATTAGTTAGCAAGTGTCTAAAGAGTACTACTTGTCACTTACTCGTAATAATATCAGTGAAATAAAAAATTCGCTCACCTAATAGCTAGACTAGAGTAGCTAAATGGAATGGCTGTACAACTATAAAAATTGAATGGAATCATATAGCTATTATATCCATGTATTTTTATACAGCAGGACTACACCTGTATTATCTTGTCCAGTAGTGATGGCATTTCCCATTGGCTATTTGCAGGTAGCAACATGCTGCTGATGTATCAAGGCTAGTCAATACAAGATGTTGGCGAAGCAAGTGTCATGAAGTAAGTTGATAACGGGTGTGAACATAACCAGGCCTCATCCCTAATAGTGATAATGTTGGTGGCCCTGCCTCTGTTTTGGGGCACAACTTAGGTTCACCTGCATTGAGTCTACCACACTGGATTTATGTCCAACCAAAAAGTTGAAGACTTACTGATATTCTCCTATTACATGTACTTGTTACAGGGTGGGCATTATTAGGGTAAACTTGTAGTTGTGCGTTCCCTGGCTGCTTTGGCTTTCTCTTTAGCCTATGGCTTTGACCCATTCTTGGTTAATGCTCACACTTTGCTGGCAAGTCTATACATGCTTTATTAGTGACAGTCTCATTGCACTGCTCATCTGCTGATGCTATCCCTTACCTTATGACCTTACCATGCACCCTTCACTTGGCTATTCTTTTATACTAGACCTTCCCTAGCAATATCAAGTTGTCCTCCAGCTCCCACTCTTTGGGCCCTAATAACGCTAGAGTTGAAACAAGTATGAAAGTGTTGGTTGGCCTGTGCTGTTGCATATAGAACAGAGATATTATCAAGTATCAAAGTTGCTGAGGCTAGTGATTCTGTAGTATGCAATGATATCGGTGCCATTGGCCAGATTGTTATTATTAGCCCTCAGCATGCATGCGCAAGTGGGTTATAGTAGTCGTCCCATCTGTTTGTCTGTCTGTCAGCTGATTTTGGAGATTAATGACAATAATTAACTGTTGATTTAAGTATGATCTTGCTCAGGATGATGATTTAACAAGCTGTCTGCTCCGTGTAGGTTCAAATTGTTGTAGGTAATGTCCCCTATCGTCAGGTCGCAATCACATGGGCAAATAATTTCTTTTCTTCCCACGTTAGTTTTTGCTTCATACTGAAAAGTTACCCTTACAAAAATACTGCATGCGTGTGGCACGCATAATGTGAGCAACCAGCTCATGTGGGGTGTATAAGCTGCACTTATTTTAACCATATTCTGCACATATGCAGAATGTGTGCTGCCTCCCAATATTTGAGCATGTGAGCAGGATAAGTGCACTTGGCATCCAAGACAAAGCGTGCTGCACTGAGTAGCATGCACACATGCAGCATACATCTGTGATGCACGCATATATACTGCACTCATGCAGCACACAATTTTAAGGCATCTATAGAAGCAGCATGCATGCAGCATACACACATTGCACTGCTATACTGCACTTATTCTGCATGTATTTCACACAGTTGCATTGTGATTACATTTCTATTACGCTTGTCTTACTCGCTTGCACTGTAATATATAATAACAATAGTAGTCAACAAATAGTGTATAATAAACAAAAAGTGAAAAACACGTTCAGTTTTATTGTTCCGGCATTTTTTGTTTTCTTCTAGCTACACAGCAAACGTTATTTAATATAGAGTTAAATTGCTCACTGGCAATTTTTTCTTCAGGGTATATAGTTGCTGTAAGTATCCTGTTAGAAAAAGAAAGTGAAGTAAAATATGCTAAAAAATTGTTGTGATATTTACCTTTCAAAATTCCAAGTTCTTCAGGGTTCATGGGTGTATTTTTACACCCTTTTTTCCCAACTGCACATCTAAGTTTCAGATAATTATCTGGGTACAGCATGACTATCAGTTTTCGTGCTGTAAAGGACCATTTTTGGGTCCTGGCAATACATTGCAGGGTTCCTACTTGACCTTGAGTTAGGTATAAACCTTCACCCAAATGCTGCATCTCACTTTCTTGCCTTTCTGTTCTCCTTCTTACTTCCTCCTCCTTTTTTTTTCACGTCTCTCTCTCTCCTGCCTCTCCTTTTCACGTCTCTCTCCTGCCTCTCTTTTTCATGTCTCTCTCTCTCCTGCCTCTCCTTTTCACGTCTCTCTCTCTCCTGCCTCTCTTTTTCACGTCTCTCTCTCTCCTGCCTCTCTTTTTCACGTCTCTCTCTCTCTCCTTCCTTTCCTTTTCACGCCTTTCTTTCTCCTGCTTTTCTTTTTCTCGTCTCTCTTTCTCATTACTTTTTATCTCATACAACTCTCTCCTCTCATCCATTACATCACATCTTGCCTTCTTCCTTCCCTCACTTTCGCATAATAAGATCTCCCTTTCTAGTTCTTCCTCACTCTCATCTATTTCTTTCTCTCTCTCTTTTCCATGGACTAAGTTCATAGCCTCAGCAATTTCCTCCTGCAAACTCTTCTCTTTATTCTTTCTTTTAGCCCTATTACAATGATCTTTAACATTGCACAAAAGCATAAAAGCGTAGGTAAGTTATTATTTGCATTGGAGTAGCTAACCTAGTATTTCATCCTCCTCTACTAATCGCTTAGCGGCTTCCTCTAATACTTTTTGTCATTCCCTGTAATAACAACAATACTGCACCATCACGTACCTACAGTTGAGATTAAAAAATATTTATTTTGTAGGAAGAAAAGTAGCTAAGGAGTTCGATTAGCTATTGTAGCTTACCAATTTGAAGAACTATAGCTTTGTAGGTTTTCTTCTTGAATGTAGCATCCACTTCACTGCCTACTATCTTTTCACTGTTTTTGATGAAACCTTCATGAACAACAGTCAATGAATTGTCTATGGTCCATTGCAAGAGTAGCCATTTTTTCGCCATTAGTACATGCAGCTGTGCAAGTGATCAAGCCCACCACCAGAGAGCACATGGGGTTCACTACATTTTTTTGTGGTTAACATTTGGTCAGACTTGCTGCAATTAAGTAAGTGCATGTACAAATGCAGCTGATGCAACACAGAGCTGCCCAGTTTCTCGTGATTGTGTTGTGCTTTATAAAAAAAAATTTCCCCCACACCTAATAAACATATAGCTGTTTATGGCAGGAGTAATGGCAACTAATGAAAGCTGTCCCAAATCAAACAAAAGGAAAAGATATAACCTTTGCTATCTTCAAAATGAGCCCCTAGAAACCTAGAAACCATGAATCGCATGACCAGACAGAGACTGGGACTCGATTCAGAACTAGGTGAGTTTTGTTTTTCTACCAAGAAATATAATTCATTAGGTACTTGTACTGTAGCAAAGCCTTCACAATTGCCAACAGAGAAACTAATTTTGCCACATCAATCATCTATTCCATGTAGTCATGAATCTAGTTCACTCTATGATTCAAATGATATACATACCAATGAAAGTAACATTTGTTTTACCTCTAGTGCAGAAAATGATTTCACTGACACAACCTACTCAATTGAAAATGATTCCAGCTTCTTTGTTAACAGTGATACAGAGAGCAAGTATGACAACAATCGTTCCGAATTTATGCCATCTCCTAAACGTTCAGCTTCAGAAGCAGCTTTTAGCTCTGCTTCTTCGGCTTTTGTTAATCCGGACATTTCTCTCTATCCTGGAGCACCTATTACTATGCATGCAACCCTGCTTTTAATTTTAGCATATATTCTCGCTCATAATGTCACAAAAAATGCTGCAGAACACTTGTTAAATCTTATTAATATATTACTTACCAAACCTAATAAGTTTCCTACCTCTTTATATCTATTTTACAAGGTTCTTAATATTGATATCTTAGAGCCTGTTAAGCATTATTTTTGCAAACTGTGTGAAACTCCTATTCCCAAAGAAGATGATTATGCCCATCTTGCCATCAAAAAAAGGAGCGATATTTCCTTGAACTTCCTTTAGAACAGCAAATTCAACGTTTTTTTCAGAGACCAGATTTCTTTCAACGTATACAGCATCGATTCAAAAGAAAACTCACATCTGAATAAGCCATTTCGGATATATATGATGGACATGTCTACAAAAACCTTTCTAAACCAAATGGCATAATGTCTAACCCAGCTCATTTGTCATTACTTTGGAATACTGATGGTGTGCCTATATTTAAATCTTCTAACTATTCAATTGGGCCATTATGCTTTACAATTAATGAACTTCCATATGGACATAGAATGCGAAAACAGAATTATTAGTGCATAGATACACTCTGCCTCTATCCTGTATTCGTTATATGTGGATACATGTACTCTGTATATATGTATCCTGCATACATTATTAGTGCATAGATACACTCTGCCTCTATCCTGCATTCATTATAGGTGGATACATATACTCTGCATCTATCCTGCATACATTATTAGTGCATAGATACACTCTGCCTCTATCCTGCATTCATTATAGGTGGATACATGTACTCTGCATCTATCCTGCATACATTATTAGTGCATAGATACACTCTGCCTCTATCCTGCATTCATTATAGGTGGATACATGTACTCTGCATCTATCCTGCATACATTATTAGTGCATAGATACACCCTGCCTCTATCCTGCATTCATTGTAGGTGGATACATGTACTCTGCACATATTCTGCGTACAATATTTTCAAATGCATGTGGAATACACTTATACGGCACATATGAGCAGTTTGCACGCATGTAGCAATATGTGTAAAATGCATGCTGCATCTGAGCTGCACCTATTGTTTTTTGTAAGGGTAATGAGAGCTGAAATTCAGGTGTTTTACGTTGAAACTATATACCGGTGAGAGTCTCCTGCATGTTTAGCTACTTCTTTAGACAGCAATTAGCTACATCTATGTTTTCATTGCTTGAGCTGTATTGATACCTGATTAGGAATAGCCAAATATATTATTTTTTCGGTCTGAGAAATGATTTTGTTATAGCTAGCTAGTGTATAGTAGCGCTGAGGGTTCACACCTTTGGTGCTTCATTTGCTTGGCTTGATAACTAATTTTCTTTTACATTAGAATTAATATTGTCATAACCTTTTTTTTTTTTTTCATTTCCTAGATTTCATGGTGCTTGGGCTGTTGCTATCTTTACTGAGGTTCTGGTGATCTTGATTGAAGAAGAGAATAATGGTAAGTCTCTAGGCATGCACTACTGTTATCATTGTACATACACATACTAATACTAACACTGCATTCACGAAGTAGTACTGCACACATATGATAGTGCTAGCACTGTGCATGCACGTAGTACTATTACTGTGCACGCACATAGTGCTAGCACTGCACACACATAGTGCTAACACTGTGCGTGCACGTAGTACTAACACTGTGCACGCACGTAGTACTAGCACTGTGCACACACATAGTGCTAACACTGTGCACACACGTACTACTATTACTGTGCACGCACATACTACTATTACTGTGCACGCACATAGTGCTAGCACTGTGCAAGCACATAGTACTAACACTGTGCATGCACATAGTGCTAGCACTGTGCACACACGTAGTACTAGCACTGTGCACACACATAGTGCTAACACTGTGCACACACGTACTACTATTACTGTGCACGCACATAGTGCTAGCACTATGCACGCACATAGTACTATTACTGTGCACGCACATAGTACTATTACTGTGCATGCACATAGTGCTAGCACCGTGCATGCACATAGTGCTAGCACCGTGCATGCACATAGTGCTAGCACCGTGCAAGCACATAGTACTAACACTGTGCATGCACATAGTGCTAGCACTGTGCACACACATAGTGCTAGCACTGTGCACACACGTAGTACTATTACTGTGCACACACATAGTGCTAGCACTGTGCACGCACGTAGTACTATTACTGTGCACGCACATAGTGCAAGCACTGTGCACGCACATAGTACTATTACTGTGCACGCACGTAGTACTATTACTGTGCACGCACGTAGTACTAACACTGTGCACGCACATAGTGTTAACACTGTGTGTGCACGTAGTACTAACACTGTGCACACACATAGTGCTAGCACTGTGCACGCACATAGTGCTTGCACTGTGCACGCACATAGTGCTAGCACTGTGCACGCACATAGTACTAACACTGCACACACATAGTGCTAGCACTGTGCATGCATGTAGTACTAACACTGTGCACGCACATAGTACTAACACTGCACACACATAGTACTATTACTGTGCACGCACATAGTACTATTACTGTGCACGCACATAGTACTATTACTGTGCACGCACATAGTGCTAACACTGTGCACGCACGTAATACTATTACTATGCACACACATAGTGCTAACACTGTGCTAGCACTGTGCACACACATAGTACTAACACTGTGCACACACATAGTACTAACACTGTACACACACATAGTGCTAACACTGCGCACACATAGTACTATTACTGTGCACGCACATAGTACTATTACTGTGCACGCACATAGATTAGTGCTAACACTGTGCACGCACGTAATACTATTACTATGCACACACATAGTGCTAACACTGTCAGCACTTTGCACACACATGTACTAACCTGTGCACACACAGAGTACTCGAACACTGTCAATCAACACACATAGTGCTAACACTGTGCCCGCCATAGTACTATTCTGTGTCAGACACATAGTGTAGCACTGTGGTGCACGCACATAGGACCTATTACTGTGGTCACGCACATAGTACTAACACTGTGCACACACATTGTGCTAACACTGTGCACACACATAGTACTAACACTGTGCACACACATTGTGCTAGCACTGTGCACGCACATAGTACTAACACATTGTGCTAACACTGTGCATGCACGTAGTACTAACACTGTGCACGCACGTAGTACTAGCACTGCACGCACATAGTGCTAGCACTGTGCACACACATAGTGCTAACACTGTGCACACACGTACTACTATTACTGTGCACACACATAGTGCTAGCACTATGCACGCACGTAGTACTATTACTGTGCACGCACATAGTACTATTACTGTGCACGCACATAGTGCTAGCACCGTGCAAGCACATAGTACTAACACTGTGCATGCACATAGTGCTAGCACTGTGCACACACGTAGTACTATTACTGTGCACACACATAGTGCTAGCACCGTGCAAGCACATAGTACTAACACTGTGCATGCACATAGTGCTAACACTGTGCACACACGTAGTACTATTACTGTGCACGCACATAGTGCTAGCACCGTGCAAGCACAT
>WLWD01004581.1_pt1 | contig 23781 bp, 15 predicted proteins | sample 6712731 | NCBI WGS metagenome assembly WLWD01 (sample SAMN12718690, study PRJNA576275) | sponge metagenome | isolation source: marine sponge | host: Mycale hentscheli | place: New Zealand: South Island, Marlborough, Capsize Point | collected 2014-11-01 | reverse complement strand
TAGGTATTGCTATTAGTTCACTATTTCTGTGTAGGTATTGCTATTAGTTCACTATTTCTGTGTAGGTATTGCTATTAGTTCACTATATCTGTGTAGGTATTGCTATTAGTTCACTATTTCTGTGTAGGTATTGCTATTAGTTCACTATATCTGTGTAGGTATTGCTATTAGTTCACTATTTCTGTGTAGGTATTGCTATTAGTTCACTAGTTCTGTGTAGGTATTGCTATAGTTCACTATTTCTGTGTAGGTATTGCTATTAGTTCACTATTTCTGTGTAGGTATTGCTATTAGTTCACTATTTCTGTGTAGGTATTGCTATTAGTTCACTATTTCTGTGTAGGTATTGCTATTAGTTCACTATTTCTGTGTAGGTATTGCTATTAGTTCACTATTTCTGTGTAGGTATTGCTATTAGTTCACTATTTCAGTGTAGGTATTGCTATTAGTTCACTATTTCAGTGTAGGTATTGCTATTAGTTCACTATTTCTGTGTAGGTATTGCTATTAGTTCACTATTTCAGTGTAGGTATTGCTATTAGTTCACTATTTCTGTGTAGGTATTTGCTATTAGTTCACTATTCTGTGTAGGTATTGCTATTATTCACTAGTTCTGTGTAGGTATGCTATTGTTCCTATCTGTGTAGGTATTGCTAGTAGGTTCACTCTTTCTGTGTGGTATTCATAGTTCACTATTTTCTGTGTAGTTTGCTATAGTTCACGATTGTCTGTGTAGTATTGCTAGAGTTCACTATTTCTGTGTAGTATTGCGTATTATTCACTATTCCTGTTTGTATTGCTTTAGTTCATATTTCTGTGTAGGTATTGCTATTGGTTCACTATGCTGTGTAGGTATTGCCTATAGTGTCACTATTTTCTGTGTAGGTTATTGCTATAGTTCACTATTTCTGTGTAGGTATTGCTATTAGTTCACTATTTCTGTGTAGGTATTGCTATTAGTTCACTATTTCTGTGTAGGTATTGCTATTAGTTCACTATTTCTGTGTAGGTATTGCTATAGTTCACTAGTTCTGTGTAGGTATTGCTATTAGTTCACTATTTCTGTGTAGGTATTGCTATTAGTTCACTATTTCTGTGTAGGTATTGCTATTAGTTCACTAGTTCTGTGTAGGTATTGCTATTAGTTCACTATTTCTGTGTAGGTATTGCTATAGTTCACTATTTCTGTGTAGGTATTGCTATAGTTCACTATTTCTGTGTAGGTATTGCTATTAGTTCACTAGTTCTGTGTAGGTATTGCTATTAGTTCACTATTTCTGTGTAGGTATTGCTATAGTTCACTATTTCTGTGTAGGTATTGCTATTAGTTCACTATTTCTGTGTAGGTATTGCTATTAGTTCACTATTTCTGTGTAGGTATTGCTATAGTTCACTATATCTGTGTAGGTATTGCTATTAGTTCACTATTTCTGTGTAGGTATTGCTATTAGTTCACTATTTCTGTGTAGGTATTGCTATTAGTTCACTATTTCTGTGTAGGTATTGCTATAGTTCACTATTTCTGTGTAGGTATTGCTATTAGTTCACTATTTCTGTGTAGGTATTGCTATAGTTCACTATTTCTGTGTAGGTATTGCTATTAGTTCACTATTTCTGTGTAGGTATTGCTATTAGTTCACTATTTCTGTGTAGGTATTGCTATAGTTCACTATTTCTGTGTAGGTATTGCTATTAGTGCACTATTTCTGTGTAGGTATTGCTATTAGTTCACTATTTCTGTGTAGGTATTGCTATTAGTTCACTATTTCTGTGTAGGTATTGCTATTAGTTCACTAAATGTGACCATCTACAGGAAAACCGGGCACAACGCGGCACCCTTTGAAATTTTTTTTAGTTGTCGGCATCCAGATATTGAGCTCTCCAAGTTTTATTGTCGTAGCTTAAGTTGTTCCCACTATAATAGACCTAACCGTTCCCTTCCGTCGGCTTGAAACAATACATTTTTAAGAAATCGATCGATCGTTTCTCGATATTTACGCACGCCGTGTTGTGCTCGGTTTTCCTGTAGACGGTCACATATCTGTGTAGGTATTGCTATTAGTGCACTATTTCTGTGTAGGTATTGCTAACAAGACAAGATCTCCTCTCGGGAGACAGCTCTTTAAACTTTGGTTCATGAGGCCCCTGTGTGACCTTTGTACCTTACGAGAGCGTCAGGATGCGGTGGAATTCCTGAGTTTGCCTCGTCATGATGAGACTTGCCATGTACTGCACGACTGCATCAAACATGTCTCCAACATACCGGTGAGGAGGGAAGTGGGAGTTGTCTAGCAAGGGTGTGGCAGTCACCAGCATGTTAGTGAGGAGAAAAGTGGGAGTGGGCTGGGAGGGTGTGACAGTGCCTCCCTCAGGTATGTGCATAATGAAGACAATGTATAGTTTACTTGTCTGCATTAGGAATCCTTTCTGCTTCTCTACTTTCTATTTTTCAATCCAAAATTTGTAGATTTGAAAGTTATCATCATCGTGTCTTTGATTATAGATTTAGGAGTGTCCTTTCCTTTCTAATTTCATTCTCTTTTCTCTGTTCAATCGAGTTTGCTTTTGTTATTGTCTTTTCAAACTCACTTTCTTATACTTATTTCTTACATACTTTTCCCGTCAATTTAACTTGCGTTCTCATGTCATTGGTGAGGTGAATCACAGTATTAAGTTAAGTTGATGACGCTTTACCAGTTCCTAGCTTCCTGTATCATTATAGATATTGAGGTGATGATGGTGATGACAGTAGTGATGATGATGATGATTCTGATGATAATGCTGATGATGATGGCAGTGATTATGGCGGTAATAATAATTGTAACCTGCTAGAAGAAAACGGACCACTAATTATAAATTAGTTCCAATTCGCACGCAGGTTTAAAATGTCAAAAAAGTCCAATTAAAAAAATTTTTTTTTTTAATTATTGCATTAGATCTCATGATCTACCAAATGTCAGCCGAAATGGACATAACTAAAAACAACAACAACTGACTTCTACTTACTGTGAGTCCGCGTACAAAGACCGGTGGAACAATTTCAGCTAAAATTCATTGTCTTGCATTGAACATACTAAAAGATGTAATCTTTGACTTGTTGAATAGAAGCAGGACATTTCACTTCAAGTAATCTAAAATCAAAATTTTCACGTGAGAGTCTTTCATACTATTCTTATTGCAGATCTATGTACTGTGGTATATTGTAGAAAGTTTTAATTTAAATTTATTTACTTTTCTTAGAATTAAGATAAGATGGTTCACTTACTCTTTTCTCACAATCACACTCAGTATATGTAGTACTTTTCATTATATATATTTTCATTTCTATTGTAATAGCCTTATACTACAACTAATAGTGTTGTGTATGTTGAATAGCGTGTATTAGTTCGTATGACCAAGTCCCATGCGACAGTGAATGACTGGAAGGCTCTATACAGAACATCGTACAATGGTATCCTCGTGGGGGACATGTGCAGATCTCTGCCACACAACATCAGCATCTTCAAGAGGGTAATGGAAGGGGCGTGGCCTTAAGCTTATGGTGATTAACTGTTTATAAAGTGTAGGTTAGCGAGGGCTTGTCTGAAGACCTCCATAGGATAGCATCTCTGATAGACAGTGTGGTAAGTTAGTGAGGAGATAAAGTTAGTATATGTTTTAGAGGAAATATAGACATGGTTGTATTGCTATCAGCTCACTGTCAAGTATACATTATACTATGAGTGTAATATTTATTATCATGTATTAAAATGTCTCCATCCATAGACAACAGAGATGTGTCATGTTATTGTTTATTATTATTGCTGACTTGCTCTAATCTACACAACATGTTAAAGTATAATAGGGTGGGTTATGCAGTTGTGCTATGCATGATGAAGGTCTTTCTTTCTCAGCTTTGGCTCCTGAATCATTCTCGGGATACTTTTTCTTATCGGCACACACTTCAATTCTTCAGAAATAACCACTACTCATAGAACTCTTTACTTCTCCATTTAAGGATCATGTCATGTAACTTGAAATTTATCAGATTATTGTGGCAGAGATATCATAAGCGCATGTTTACTCGTGTATCTATACAGGTTTGCAGTAACCTATTTATTTTTACTATAGCACTTAGAATAGCTTTAAAGATCAAGTAGTGGAAAACAAATAAACAAGCAAACAAAAAGAAAAAGAAAAACAGAAGGCTATAAATTGTGTGAGTTAAAGTTATTGAAAAAAAAAGACTACATAGTGAAGATTAAAGAACTCTCCATAAGCAACAGAAGTTATTCCGAGTTGGCCACTTCATAGAGTGGAGCTTCACCAACATATGTACCACACATAGCAGGTGCCTATTACTATGCATACAGTCTTATGTCCTTAAACTCAGGTTCTGTTCAACTTCACAGCAGTGTACCTCATCTAAATGTATGTAAAAGATGTAAAACACAATGTTGGGAAGGGATTGGTGTGAAGGCTGGGTTGCAGCCTTTTAAATAAGTGAAAATAGCGCACAATGGAATATGTACATTTCTTTTTAGTTTTAATGTCCTTATACTTCTGTTTTTGTGGAACTATTGTATGTTTCCCTTTATTGTGGAGTAATAATTTTCTCCCTGTACAAGTTTTGTATCATGGACCGGTAATATTTTTTTTCATTTTCCAGGTTGACTTTGAGGAGTCTCAGATCCAGCTGCGGTTCTGTGTGAAGCCTAATGTGGATGCTGAACTAGACCAAAGTTAGTGCCTTATCTCTCTATTACCTCATCACACATTGTCATTTAATGTCTAACACCCCTCCCACTTCCTCCTCTCCTCTCACCCCTCCTTCTCCTCCCCCGCCCCCTCCCTCTCCATTCCCCTCCTCCCCCCACCTCTCTCTCTCTCTCTTTATCCACTTGGGATTGTTCTAGAAAGAAGTTTATTGCATGGTCTGCCAGACTTGATGACTCGTGTCGCAGCTGAAGAGCTGCACAAGTTGAACTATGCAGTGTCTGAATGCAATGTGATATACTATCCTCAGGTATGATACTCTGTTCATCTGCAAGTTGTTATAGCCAAGTTGGATATCTTCCCTTTTAGCTTGGATTCTTACTCACACTGACTGAAGGGGAAGCTGAGGGGAAGCAACAGGTGTTTGAAGATCTCAACATGGAGTTAAAAGTGTGTTTGTGTGTGTGTGTGTTTGTGTGTGTGTGTTTGTGTGTGTGTGTGTGTTTGCTTATATACTTAAGATGTACAAGATATTTTATTTTTATTGTTTTATTGTTTTAAGGTTTTATTTATTTTTGTCAAGTTTGTGGTAACCAACATTTATTATTGCTCTAAAATATTTTACTTTTTTTCCTTGTCAATGTGTTTATTTTCTATTCGTAGTTTGTTGCAGATGGGGTGTGTCACTTCAAAACAGACCATACTAGAGGTATTTATATCATAGATGTAGAAGTTGATAGGTGACTTTGCACTGTGTACTTTAATACATTTTAAAAGGTTAATACTAGGCATTTTTAAATGCATGCTTGACTAGAATATAATCCGCATTATATAGTTTAATTATGGCTACTCCTTATACAGACAATTTCTTGGAGCAGTAGTAATTACAATGTCCGTCACTTCAAATGTAATGTCTTGGATATTCTATACCTAAGATGAAATGATTTAACATCATTATGTCTAAATCTACCTAATCTAGTCTGTGATTAAGTATTAAAGTGGTGAATAGAATATGGTTTATTGTGATTTCACTTGTGTAGAAATGGATGGTAGTCTGGGAGATGCTCAGTTTGCAGTGTTGGGTGAGTTCACTTGCTGTCTGGAGTTTGTACGTTTATATATGGCAATGTGATTTCTTCCAGACCACGAGACGGCCATTTTGTATCGCTTGCAAGACGTTCTCCTAGAACAGACCAGCACTCTGTTGACCGCAGTGGACCTCATGGCAGAACTAGATTGGTCAGTGACTGGAAAGAGACTCTGGATCAGTTTGTGTTGGGTGTGGATATGACTTGTTGTTAAGGTTGGGCGATATACCGGTATATAGTCATGATCGCGGTATCTGTCAATAACCGTCTGGCGGTATCGTGTTGGCTAGCAATATTGAAATATTGAAAATCTAGAAAAACCGCCGAAACTTACCTGCGCGCGTATAATGCGCGGGAAATGATGCGCACGCAATAGTCGAGCAGCTGTATTTTTATTCTCTTGCAAGAAGTAAGTATGGCAGACCCTGCGACGAGAGTACCGGAGCTACACAAGAAGCCTGGAAGCAAGAGTCAAGTGTGGAACTATTTTGGCTTGGAGAAAAAGGATGGAGAGTTTCAGAAGGAGACTGCAATTGTCGCACTTGTTATCGAAGAGTGGCAACCGAGAATGGGAACACTAGTAACTTGCTTGCACATTTGCGCACTACCCATAGCAATCTTCACTTGCATTTAAAGGAGGCTATGATGAAAGAATCGCTAGCAACACTAGGAGCGTCAACTTCAAGGAAGAGGCCTGCTGATCAACTGTCACTTGCAGAGTCAGTGGATAGAGTACAGAGGTATGAACGAATTTGAAGCCAGACAAGGTTGAGATGCTAACCTTTCTTTCGAAAAACTTGTAATTGGACCCATAATTCTCCATTTTTTTCTCATAATTCAAAGTTTCAATAATTTCTTTTCCCATCCTTCAAAGTTTCAATATTTTCTTTTTCCCATCCTTCAAAGTTTCAGTAATTTCTTTTTTTTTTCCCCCCCATCATTCAAAATTTCAATGATCTTTTTTTTTATAATTTTTTTCCTCATCATTCACAGTTTAGCTGTCATTAGATGTTATCATCATTAAAAATTCTTGCTGTTAATTTTTTTCCTAAATAATTAATAATATAAAAATATTCAATATATAGTCATATCACAATATTGTCCTGCCAAAATATCGTGATACAATATACCCCAATATCGCCCAACCTTACTTGTTGTGTTGTGTGTAGATATGACTTGTTGTGTTGTGTGTAGATATGACTTGTTGTGTTGTGTGTAGATATGACTTGGTTATATTATTTTGTGCTATTTGTAGTTTGCTCTCTCTGGCTGAGTTTGCTAAAGAATATTCACTAGTGAGGCCTGAATTTGTGGATGATAATGTCATCCTGGTGCAAGGAGGAAGGTATGGCAGTGACTGTGGATTTAGTGCCTAATTCTGTAGCCACAATTTTAACAAAAGAAAAACAAACAAGTATTTAAGTTTTAACTGAGTAATATAATGAGGGACCAGGTTGAGTGATATATACAAGTCAACTTGTGCCAGCTTTAGCCTACCTGGCCAGCTTTTTATCACACTGTACCAGATTGTCGTACAGAGACAGGAAGGGACAAAAAAAAAAAGCAAACTGTGATCAATCTCCGAAAGTCAAGTTTACCTCCCACACCCCCCCTCCCTTGAGGTCAAGCCCTCCTCCCAAAGGTCAAGTTTCCCCTCCCCTCCCCCCCTCCAAGAATTTGAGCGTATATAGATTGATGTAATTGTATTGATGCACAGTTATGTTCTATCTCCACCTCCATACTCCCAGTTCATATCTCTCAGACATTACATCAACTTCTCGTATGAACATCCCTCTATTTCTACTAATCTTTATTTTGTCATGCTATGTAGTATACATAGCTGTTCCAGCGTTACGATATGGAATTATTTAAACCTCTTTTCTGTGTAACAGACATCTCCTTCAAGAGTTGTGTGTGAGTCCATTTGTTCCTAATGACAGTTGTTTCAGTTTGGAACATGGCCGCATGAAGATCCTCACTGGTCCAAATGCCAGCGGCAAGAGTGTCTATCTCAAACAAGTAAGTTATATGTACATAGATGTAGTAATAGTAAATTATGTGTTCTTATAGAAGTAAGAATTTGTGATGTTTTGATGAAATAATATTGGCTGTGAAAAAGTGTTTCATGGAGAATGAGGTCTGAGAGTGGATGCAGCAACAGCAGCAGTGTGTAACAATAAACCTATATTTGTATAGCAAAGTATACCATCGACAGTTTAAACCTCTTTAGTGAAATTTACCATATGGCACTCCATGTGGTTAAAAATTCAATGTTTTAATTATTTTCTTTCTAGTTGTACGCTTACTCAAAATAGAATGTCAATCTTATCACTATTAAATTATACAATCATGATGGCGTATTCTTTAAGACTAACAACAGGTGTGGTCCCTGTACAGCAAGCTTGCTGGTGCTAATAGTCAGCTAAAATTAATATTCAATGACTGACCATATACTTGTAGTTCAAGAAAGAACAAAAAAAAAACTTACAACTACATGATTATAGTACTCATTTTTGCCATGTTTAAGTATTACAATCTATTTGCAGTGGTTGACAAACTTGAGAAGTGTCAATACTAGTATGTACTTTGGTTTGTGAAGTATAACTTACTAAGTTTCCTCGCAAGCCATTGGTGCACTAGTAACCCTAGTTAATGCAACATCCTCTTACTTTTATACAGAATGGTCTGATTGTGTTCCTGGCTCATGTTGGTAGCTTTGTGCCTGCAGAGAAAGCCAGACTAGGACTGATGGAAGCTATCTTCACTCGAATACAGAGCAGGGAAACTGTGTCAGTGGGACTGTCTACATTCATGCTAGATCTTAACCAGGTGGGTGGATATGAATCAGTAGTGTATGTCTATCAGGTGGGTGGATATGAATCAATAGTGTATGTCTATCAGGTGGGTGGATATGAATCAGTAGTGTATGATGTCTATCAGGTGGGTGGATATGAATCAGTAGCGATGTCTATCACGTGGGTGGATATGAATCAGTAGTGTATGTCTATCAGGTGGGTGGATATGAATCAGTAGCGATGTCTATCAGGTGGGTGGATATGAATCAGTAGTGTATGTTTATCAGGTGGGTGGATATGAATCAGTAGTGTATGTCTATCAGGTGGGTGGATATGAATCAGTAGTGTATGTCTATCAGGTGGGTGGATATGAATCAGTAGTGTATGTCTATCAGGTGGGTGGATATGAATCAGTAGTGTATGTCTATCAGGTGGGTGGATATGAATCAGTAGTGTATGTTTATCAGGGGGGTGGATATGAATCAGTAGTGTATGTTTATCAGGTGGGTGGATATGAATCAGTAGCGATGTCTATCAGGTGGGTGGATATGAATCTGTAGTGTATGTCTATCAGGTGGGTGGATATGAATCAGTAGTGTATGTCTATCAGGTGGGTGGATATGAATCAGTAGCGATGTCTATCAGGTGGGTGGATATGAATCAGTAGTGTATGTTTATCAGGTGGGTGGATATGAATCAGTAGTGTATGTCTATCAGGTAGTTGGATATGAATAGTAGTGTGTGTCTATCAGGTGGGTGGATATGAATCAGAGTGTATGTCCATCAGGTGGGTGGAATATGAATCATTAGAACATAGCTGAGGGTCTTCGGGACCTAAAAACGGTAGTTCCCTCCGAGACAGTGCCAAACTATTATGTAGTTTATGTCTACCAGGTGTGTGAATATTCTGTCCTATAAAGCATCAGGTTGGGGTGGGCAGGGGCCAGACTAAGGTTGAACCATCTTTTAGAACTTTCAGTTTTGCAGACACTGACACTTACCAATGGGTTTGTAGTAGTCATAAAATATGTTGCTAATAATGTTTTTGTTTCTAAAGCCAGTGACCTTGGGTTCGAATCCCCGGCGGCGACAACTAAGATTTTTCACATTTTTCCTTTGCTTTCTTCCAGACCCCTTTAGGTGAGAAAGTTTCAATCTAAACCAAGTTGTAGTGGAATAACAATGGATAAAATCCCTTACGCTACTCCATTCCTAAGTACTTAGTTAAGTTAGTGCATCAAGTGCCACTGTGTGGCGGGGTACTTGCTAGTAAGTATAGAGGAGGAAGTAAAGCTATGATTATACCAAGAATGACGGAATCCTTAATTTTGTTGTGGCAGGTGTCTAGAGCTGTTAACCTCAGCACTTCACGATCACTTATTCTTTTGGATGAATTTGGTAAAGGAACAGCCACAGTAAGTTCAGTGTGCTGTTATGGTACATGAAAATCCAAATGTTCATACATGGTTGATGAGGTTGGAAGGTTGGAGGGAAGGAAGGGAGACTTATGTCCTATGTCATAGGTAGAATTTGGTTTCTTTCAAGTAGTGATCAATTCATTGTGCTGTCTAGTGTAAAGTTATTAACCCTCAACGTGCATGCGCGACCAGGTTACAGTAATCTTCTAGTCTGTAGGTCTGTCTTTTATATGTCTGTCTGTCCCACTCTGATTTTGAAGATCAGTGATATGAGGTAGGTATGAACTTATTCTCAGAACGACAATTTAAGTCCTTTTTATTAGGGCACTTTTTAAATCTCGGGCTGATTTTTGAAAAAAAGTGACACTATGCTTCACATATGTACTAGCTTTTGTGGGTAATGCCCCTCTTTGTTATATGATAATTACTGTAGTTTATAATGTCTTTGCAATATGCGGTAGTTGTATCATTATGACATGCGGAGTCAAATAATTGGATTTTCACGTTAAAACTATGCAGGAGTGTTGTTTGCATATTTAGCTTCTCTTGAAGGCAACAATTTATTAGCAAATCTATATTGATATCTGATTGGTTTGAGAAATGATTTTATAGCCAGCTAGATAGTAGTGAGGGTTTGCATCTGGGTGCTTTAATTGGTTTGCATGATGACTTAGTCTTCTTATTGTTTTTGTTTTGCTTGACAAAGGCCCAAGTATCAAAAAAATATAATGTTGATCAAGTCTGATGAAAACATCACTTGGACTGTACGAATGTGCTAAATATGTATGCCCATTGTTTTTGTAATTGAGGTGGATGGGTTGTCGTTGTTGGCTGCTTGCCTGAAGTACTTCTTGTCACGAGGTGAAGACTGTCCCAACATGCTAGTCTCCACCCACTTCCATTCTCTTACCAAACAGAACCTCATTCCTAATTCTCCTCTCGTGGAATACCTGGTGAGGAAACACTGCGTGTGTGTGCTAATAGGTTGCCTTTTTGCTTAACTCCATTAGTTGTTATGATTATATTATATCATGTTTTGAAGCACTACATCATAGCTAGTCAAGTTAAGCAAAAATATTAAGTGGAGTATGCAACACAGGACTGTTAACATGCGATTATGTTGTACTCCTGTTCATCTGTATTCTAGATTATTTACCAATGGGTCTAAATCAATTTAAAGTTAACATATTCTTGGCTAGCTTCTGTATCATGGGTAATTCTATTATTCAATTTTTACTTAGTATACACCTACTCATTCAGAGGAAATTGAAAAATGTAAGACAAATGACATGAATTTCAATGCTTAAATGAGATCAGAAAAAAATTGAATTATTTCTTGCAAAGTCAATTCAAGGAGTGGAAATTATGACTCATAATATTCCTGCAAATATATCCTGGGGTAACAAAGACTGGAAATTATAAAACACATAATGTCCTGCTTCCTATGGGATGAAATGTATTTTGTGGGTAGTAATAATAATTGTTATTACTGCTGAGTTACTATTCTGCTTGTACTTATATCCACATGTGTGTATGTACAGACAATGGATTGTTTGCAAGATGGTGATGAATTAGTCTTCTTGTACCAGTTGGTAAAGGGTCAAACTAGTACCAGTTATGCCTGTCAGGTGGCAGCAGCTATGGGACTTCCTCCAGCTGTGGTAGCTAGGGGAGCTCAAGTTACTGACCTCATCAGTAGGAACAGACCCATTCCTAAGATGAATGCTCCAAGTATGGACAAACAACAGAAAGTGTGAGGAATTTAGTTCTTATAGTTGCAGTGTAGCAGCTTAAATATTTATTAAGTTGTAATCTGCTTCTGAGCACCCAAAAAGGTAGGAATGAGACTGGTCATGTTGAAGCTATAGTTTCTCACGGCACTGTAAATAAGGCATACATGTAGTATAGAACTGGAAACAGTCAGGTCTAATGAATTGAATGGCAATTTCACGTGAGTAGGTCAGAATTACACTGGAGTAAAGAGGTAGTTATGCTGGTGCACATTATTGCAATTTTTTCTAGATATATAGTTTTCAGAGTTCTTCTGGCAGATTGAAAATTTTCATGTGATTAATTGAGCAATTATTCGTGGCTTAATTTAGGCTCGTGTAGAGCTGGTTGCTATATATTTTTGCATTCCCACAGACTTTTGTATTAAGTTTTGAAATAGCTCTTTCTCTCATTCTGGAGTGTAAATACGGAGATTTTTTAGACAGCTTTGTTGTGTGCTTATAATGGTACAATCCTCAGATTCTCAGCTGCTTCTGTTCTAGGTTTTTGACCAACTCAACATGGACAGATTATAGTAATATTTTGTTTTCTCACTCCTGCAACTGTGTGAGTTAGCACATCATGTGCATGGTCGAAGGCTTAGCTAGCTCACTAAAGGTGGGGGGGAGGTGAGGTGATGCGAAATCAAAAGAGTAACTGTACTAGTTCATATTGTGGTATTAATAACTGGCTGCACAGTGAGGCATTCACTGGAATTTTCTCATGGCCTCAGCGACAAATTTCAAACACTCAAAGTAGAAAGTATGAAACCTATAAAGAATTGGACAGAATTTTGGATGAATTTGGATGAAGTTTTTTCTACTGAACATTGTGAGCAATTGACTGGTCCGGTCTTGTTTCTCGGGGTCTTTGCTGTAAGATATGGTTATTGTTCTCTTTCAGGCGTTTAGGAGCTTTTTACTTTCTAGGCTGGTTTCTTTATGGTTGCTTGCAGTAGAAATTCAAAAATCAAATTCAATTTTTGTAACATGCTGAAAGTGTTGAAGACAGTCAGTTTGAAAGGGTTAGATTTTTTGTCAATTTCACCTGCTCTTATGCAGAGTGATCCTAATAATGTGAGTACAGGCCAGATTTATTGTGTCTAGATACCTGCAGACCCACACAAGAGTGCAAGAGTAATAACCATCACTAACTAGGCACTCAGACTATACATTAACCAGTTAAAGATTGGGTTGAAGTGGGAATCTTGCTTAAAATCCATAAAATGTAAGCGCTCCATCCCCCAGAGGCGGTCATTGAGTGCATAAAGAAGACGTGTCCCCTGAGTCGCATGCTTGGCCAATTCCTTGAACCAGGGGATTGCACATTAGCGAGTTAGAGGTCATTCCAAAAGGGCACAATACAGGGAAATTCAGGCATCTCCCACCCATCATCAATGATTGTAGTGATTGTCAAGTATGCAATCATGGTGCACTACTGGCGAAGATGGACATCAAAGAAGCAGTCTATTGTGACTGATACCGGTTCACTAATAAAATAGGGTAGTACTTCAAGCAATGAAATGGGACAATGAAATATTCATGGACCTAATTCTGCTGTGGTGGTCAGGCCCTAAAGATTGTAATACTGTGGCAGATGCCCTCCAGTGGCAGATGCCCTCCAGTGGCAAATGCCCTCCAGTGGCAGATGCCCTCCAGTGGCAGATGCCCTCCAGTGGCAGATGCCCTCCAGTGGCAGATGCCCTCCAGTGGCACCTTACCCATTGGAACCTTACCCATTGGCCAACAGGTTCCATCCACCATGTCTTAAGCTTAGGAACCTGATTGGGACTTTGATGAAGGGGTGGGATGTACTACCTAGAACAAATCTATCATTCTCCTTAGGAATGACTGACCTTATCTCACAACTTTCCTACCTTGTCAGGGGCAACTCTGCCAATTTTGAAGTGGTCAGACCAGTAAGTAGGTGTGGCCAATATAAAGAGGAGACCAACATAACCAAGACAGTCAGTGGCTGCATATAGTGTATGGACTAGCTTAACAAAAATCTAATGGTATCTAGCTAAAAAAAATTACGTTTAAAAAAAATTATGTTCATATATTTGTAGAGATGATGTGATGAACGTATTTTTTATTGCAAGTAACGATGTCATGATCTATAGTAAAACAATAAATTGTTTCAAAAGCTCGAAATACTATAGTATGTCCAAGTTGAGTTGGCCGCAAGAAAAACTTGAATAACTTTAGAACGGAAGCAGCTACGCATCCGGGGTTCGCACCATTGGAAAGCTCGCGCCGAAGCGGTTAAAAATATTACCTCAGTATACTCCAAAACCGGAGAGAAAGTGCTATTCCAAAACTCAATACAAAAGTTTATGGGAAAAGAAAAAACCACAGGTTTCCCGCTCAAAACGCGCCCACTTTTAGTCACGCGGTACGGCTCAATTGATCATGCGGACAGTCTCCATTAAGAATTTTTGTAAACAATGGCTTCTTCTGAGATTGCTGCATTTCTAGCTTTGTATCGCGATTAACTTAGGTTGCAGTGTGGAAACAGGATAGACAAGAGTGCCCTGTTGTCACAGAGGGTACAGGACCGCCTGATAGGATGTTGGTAAGATTATTTGTCTACCTGTTCAATATCAAATACCGTATAGCAAATATATTTCACAGTGATATAGCTATCATTTAGCTAGCAACTTGTAATACAGCCACACTTAAGCTGTTTGCCGTTAAATTGTGTTCTTGTCAAAGCCGTGTTTATGCCAATTCCTTTTCTTCACTACTATAAATGCCGTTTATTGTAAGGATTAGGTCCAACTCAGGCAGCGCTCCACCTTCAAATCGGATCACAACTATATTTTGTATATGTGTACTACTTAAATTCTATTATTTCATCAATTTTCATATACATATTATAAATAAATGAAACAATTGATAATTTTATTTAACAAGGAAGTCTAGTAACTTTAGCTACAAGTTAACAGTGCTGTACTGCTGAATCCTGTGAATATCAGAATATTTCTTGGGACACAGTAGGTAGAATCGACTGATTTAATCCTGTCTCTTCAGAAGAACGCCTCACCAGTTTGCGTTTTCCATCTGCTGTACATTATCTGCGCATAAGAAACATAAATATAATTGAAAACAGACGAGATGAGCTGTACAGCGCCCGAAAAACTCCATAAACTTCACTAAATTTCTTTCTTTCAATAGCTACAGTATGCGCACCTGTGCTACCGCCCCTTTTTCACGTGCAACATTGAAGTTTGCGCGCTTAATTGACATGACTAAATTGCTTCCGGTAAAGTACTAAATGCATTCCTCAATTACCGCGCTTGCGGTCGTGCCAACTCAACTTGGACATACTATAGATGCCTTTGTTCGTTGACCACTGGCTTTTGCTGAAGAAATCTGGCCAGTGTGGAGCGGTGTCAGGCAATAAATTTCAACGGATACAGAATCCACGGAGCAAAAGAAGCTGTCTCAACCACGCAGTCACGCAAATAATGCCCATGCACCACTCCCACCAAAGATACGAATTCGAGAATATTGATATTGCCATGCCTACTCATTAATTTGAAACATCAGAAGTGGTCGGGCTCTTGCCTGAACGGCCTATCGCCGCCGCATATGCTTGTGCAGTTCTTACATGATGACCATCAGAATGGAATCATGTAGATGATGTTTTATACCTTGGACACTGGCCTAGTGTCTATTTCCTCCATCCTTCATTCACAAAGTCCACCTGTATATGGACGTATCAAGCTTCAGAGAATGTGTTGCTTAATACGAGTGCTCCTGGTTCCAGGCTAAATGAAACACCCAAGCAGAGGCACTTGGTTGCAGAGAAGGAGTTGTATCAGGCACGGGAGAGCAGTGGTAGAGTGTGCATGTCATCTGCCACTCGGACAATTAATTGGTAGTGGCAGACCCAACATCTTGTTCGAGCAGACACTAGCACATGATGCATTTATTGTGTACCGTAGTATTTCCAGAGGCTTAGTTGGATAGCTCTCTTGCTCTGTCTAGGGATGCCCACATTATGCCAGTTTAGTTTTGGCATATGGGTGGACTTGAGCGTAAGGCATAATTATGCATACTAGGTTCTTTTCTAGCATAATGAAACGAAAGTATCAATTTTAGTTACTTTTTTGGAAGACAGTTGAGACAGCAATTACAGTGGTTGTCTCAACAGTTAGTACTGCAATATAAGAACTGAATTCTTGTTGTATAAATTTCATTGTACTCTTAGTTACTGTGATTCATATAATACTGTTGCATTAGCATAATTTGAAAATGCAAAAGTTCAATAAGTAAATTTGATTGCCTAACGTTGACATCCCTAGCTCTGTCTTACATTGACACTAGAGCCAACCACTCAGCTGATAGCTTCACACAATAAAGCTGTCTACATCATCACAGGCGCAGTCAGCAGATCCACACCCCTCACCCGTCTGACCTCCGTTGCTGAACTTCCTTCTCGACCAGAAGGTAGATTAGAGCAGTCCGAATTGGCATTTGACACTTCAGTGCTATCTTCATGCAGGTCTGGCTAACTCGTTGTGAAACATTTTACACGCTTTTGTAAGGCCTACTCGGGCAGGAATTTATTCCAGTGCATACATTTCTCCGGTGTTACTTCGTGTGTTACTTAGCTCAATCTGTTAATGATGCAGGCTGTGTAAGGTTACGTGGCAGAGGTAATGTATTTCAGGAAGGTGGGCACTATGCTACCTCCCCTGGATTTTCATTCCTGCCTGTGCTATCGAAGTTGTGGCACCAATTCTGAAACTGTGTCTAGCGTATTAGTCAGCCAGGAGGCGAATACTTTGCAAAATAACCTTGAGCTGCTGAACAAACCGCGCTTTGGCCACGGTTGGACCCTTATGGTCCACCAAAAATGGACCCTGGGAATGGTCGCTGATCCTCTAATATTGCCTACACTGGGCAGACGATTGTGTCAGTTTGGCCCAATGTCACAATACCTGTAGGATTCTTATCAATTAGGACCATCGTTCGTCTTCCCATGCTGGATTAGCAGCCACTTCCTAAGTTGATGCTGACTCTTGAAGTAGTTCCCCAAGTCTGATAAAAAACCACAGAAAGCTGCTACAGCCACTGCATGGCTTCAGTAACCATTCCTATGCATCAAGAAGTAGTAAGATGTCCAGATCTCCGTGGGCTCTCTAGTCCTGAGGGAGTTGTCCTCCCTTCTGCTGATGAAAGGGTTCAAGCAGGAATTAGCTGATTTCTGCAACAGTCAACACCCAGAGTAAAAGTGCCTATCATCATCTGGGCACTGAAGAGAGTGCCTCAGCAGCATTAGTGCATACCGGACAATAAGGCAGTCAACTAAGAAGGACATCCTAATTATATGGTCATATGCTTGGACATCTGCCATAGTCCATGTTGAGGTTGTAATGATGCAAGTCTTAGTGTCCTAATATTTTGTGATTAGGAAGTGGATCTCTTGGCAACTTACAGCATGTTTTCTTGAGTCATGGTTCATCATTGCCAAGTATGTGATTTTAAATTTAACACACCCTAATCAGCCAACCTCTTGGGCTAGTACATGTCTTCGGTTTAGCTCTGGTGTAGTAGCAGATTTAGACTCTTGTTTCCTTTGATAAGGACCTTTGTTGTTGCTTTACATGATATGTTTTCTGACTTTCAAATCTCTGGAAATATTTAAAACTTGATGTACAGAGGGGTTGATGGCATTTACTGTTTCTGGAAAAGTTTTGTATGAGTTCATTTACACTGGGGATAATTTTAAAATGATTGTAAAGGAACTGTAGTGTAGATTTTAACTACTTAGTGCTCAGGAACTGTTTGATTCTTATGAGGACAGTTTTCTTAATGTCATTAAATCTTGTTATTTTTTCACTTGAAATAATGTATCTACTAAATTAACTTAGGACCAATACTTGCATATTTGTCACATAATTTGTTAATTTTTTTAGATTAAGAAAATTTGAATTACTATACGGCTGCTTTAAATTGAGTGATTCTCGTAGTCTAAGTAAACAATTGGACTTCAATAATTAGATAAACATGTAGGACTTATAGTGTGAAAGTTAATATACAGTGGAACATCGATTGTCCAAATGAATTGGAGATTGGACTGTTTGCAAGATCAATTTTTTTTCTATATTCTTGAATTCAATACAATGAAAAAGTTTTAGTGCTATTTTTATTAATTATTACAAGTGCTATCCATTTTGGAAGCAAAAGTTGTGAAATTTTACTTTGCTTTTCTGTATATCAATGATGATGGATTTCCTAAGTTCACATCTTTTTGAAAGTACTGTTCAACCACTTGCCAATAGAAAGAGCAATTATCTTCTATTTAGCAACCTTTTTAGCCCTTTCAGCCATTGTATCTGCATGACAATCTGAAGGTAGCCACTTTTGCAATAGAAACAGGACCAAAATGACTATAATTATATGTACATGCAATCTTTTTTCTCATTCAATTGACGTTTCGGTTGATTGACGTTTGGCTAATTGCTGTTTCACTATACACAGTGTTTCATACAGGGGGGGAGGGGGGGCCCTGGGCTCTCTCTCCCCCCCCCCCCCCCAAACTCATTTCTTTACACAAACTTTTACAATAGAATAATATACCAATTACAGTCTAATGCGCCTATTTTTTTGTTTAAAAATGTCCAGAATTTCATTAAAATTAACTTCACTTAAGTCTGGGCCTTCAATGGCAATTCTCATAAGGTGAATCAAGTTTTCATCAGACAAGCGATTCCTTAGCCTGGTCTTTATCATCTTCATGTGACTAAACGATCTTTCGACGGTTGCTGTTCCAACTGGAAGTTGTAGTAAAATTTTGGCCAGATTATAAACTTCTGGGAAAATTTCACTGTAGGCATCTGACAATAGCATTGCCTCAAATGGGGGTGACCTGCAAAAAAGTATACTCTCCCATCCCAGTTAACCCACACACAACATCTCCCCCCCCCCCCCCCCCCCCCCCCCCAAACTTAAAAGTGTTCCAAGACCGGGTCGGTTTCTTTGAATTTTTTAGAGACACTTAACAATTAGTTAGATGCTTAAAATTGGAAATATTTTTGCCCGCGCAGAGTATTACAAAAGCTAGGAAAAATGTTTACAGACCAGGTAGCTTTGAGAGTGTTTCATAACTTTTGCGTTTATGCCTAGGTTGGTCACAACTTTTTACCACAGTCTCTATGAAAGATTATCTAAAAAGTTACCTCGGTCACAGAAGCTTTTTAGATGGTTTAGCTTTCTCTAAAGTATTGTAGAAGCAGTAAAAAATGACTTTGAGCCCGTGGAAACTCAGTATTATATCAGACTAACTGGTTGTTTACAGTCGAACACTCTGCAGTTAAACGCTTCATCTTCTCTGAATTTTATAAAATAGTCATTGTATCTGCTACAATATCAGCTGGAAGTGTGGGAAGCCCTATGGCCAACTTTATACCATGAGTTACCAGACCTAGTACAAACTACAGCAATGGAGATATCACAAACCACTTATTACATTGTCACAGTCATATGGCAAGATATTGCACTCTGAGGCTTTATTTTCACCAGCCTTAGGCAGAGCGTTCACCAGCCTTAGGCAGAGCGAAGACAAATTACCCTGTGAAATATTTTTCCATATCACAATCTGACCCTGGTAATAAGTATATATATATATATATATATATTTATTTATTTATTCCACCCTAGATATCTTCACAATGATATCTTTAGGTACATGACCTGTGAAATAAATCACAATATTTCTTGGTTGTTATTTCACGCTGTAATGAGCAAGTTCATTACCCTTGTAGTTATACTAGTGATGTGCTTGAGCACAAATGGCGAGCGAGCCTAAAGACTATACTATTGATTTTGACTTCTAACACTGAAGCTACTGGAAATAAGGTCCAGTTTTTAAATTTAGCTTACAGGGTAAAGGGATTTCAGTGCCATAGTAACAACTCTCTGCAACTGCTTGAATTGAAGGAAAAAAACAACAACAAAACAATACACGTTATTTAAAAGTTTTCTTTGTGATATTCTTTAGCTAAGTAGTGGTTGTAACACACAATGCTTTGACACAACTGGACATACACCTACACAGACTTACCTTCACAGTAGTCTAGTGGACAATGTATTTTCAAGTAAATACTGTTGCGCACGGCTTATAACCATGACAAAGAGCGCATTGACTTACCACCGCCACTAACTCGAATAGAAATGGAAGTCCCTTAAGTTTTCAACAACTGGACATACACCTACACAGACTTACCTTCGCAGTAGTCTAGTGGACAATGTATTTTCAAGTAAATACTGTTGCGCACGGCTTATAACCATGACAAAGAGCGCATTGACTTACCACCGCCACTAACTGGAATAGAAATGGAAGTCCCTTAAGTTTTCAAGTTTGAACTGCACCCGCAAAAGAATTCAAAACGGTAAACAATTCAATTTCTAGGGTGATACGGGTACTGATCGATAAACCAGAGGATTCTGTTTAGTGCAATTTGGGACGGGGTCGACAACCAAACTAACACAAAAACGCGAGGGTCAAAGTACAAAATGACATACATACGTCCATACATATATCTAAATAAATAAACAAACATCCCCGATTTTCGATTGTGTTACCCCTGTAAGTGTCTCGCTCGCTACGCTCGCTCGCCAACTAGTGATGTGCTTGAGCACAAATGGCGAGCGAGCCTAAAGACTATACTATTTTTATATGAATGATTTTGCTTCTAACACTGAAGCTACTGAAAATAAGGTCCAGTTTTTAAATTTCGCATACACGGTAAAGGGATTTCAGTGCAATAGTAACAACTCTCTGCAACTGCTTGAATTGAAGGAAAAAAACAACAACAAATCAATACACGTTATTTAACCCTTTGCGTACGATCGTCACGAATTCGTGACCGCCGTAACTTAACGCGCGCGTACGATGGTCACGAATCTGTGACACACCGGGTGCGTCAAGAGAATACGGCTGTCACGAATTCGTGACAAGCTCATTCCTGTTCTGTTATTACAGTTACAGAGCGCGTAGCACGCTTAAACTTTCAGTAGCTTACATAGTATACATTTTGCAATCTCTATTCTACAAAATAAGTCTTATAAAATAAGTATAACTTATATCAAGTGCACCAAAAATTTTTTTTTTTCTACACTTTGTGTCTAGCTATTTTCAAATAGAACATCTACTAAGAAGTAAAGGCCTAAAGTAGCTAGAAATAAGCGAACTAAAACTAGAACTTACACTTGGGTGTGATTTCTCCTTTCATAAATATTAGCTAAAAAAATAGCTAACAAATTATGGCCTCCTCGATAATTCCAACTAAGTTTGTATTCAAAACAACTCTATAAACTATAAACTAACAAATTACCATAGCTACAACGCTAGAGGCCGATTATTTGAGGCCTAACACAAAAGAAACACTCACCCGTTTTCTTTTTCCACGTGTCGAACTCCAACTGGTAAAACGCCGTCGTCTCAGGCAACTAATTGGTTTTGCGGCGTGCGCGTATTTAATTACATAATTGCTCGCCCGCGTTCGTCCGCAAAGGGTTAAGTTTTCTTTGTGATATTCTTTAGCTAAGTAGTGGTTGTAACACACAATGCTTTGACACAACTGGACATGGACCTACACAGACTTACCTTCGCGGTAGTCTAGTGGACAATGTATTTTCAAGTAAATACTGTTGCGCACGGCTTATAACCATGACAAAGATCGCATTGACTTACCACCGCCACTAACTCGAATAGAAATAGAAGTCCCTTAAGTTTTCAAGTTTGAACTGCACCCGCAAAAGAATTCAAAACAGTAAACAATTCAATTTCTAGGGTGATACGGGTACTGATCGTTAAACCAGAGGATTCTGTTTAGTGCAATTTGGGAAGGGGTCGACCACATAACTAACACAAAAATGCGAGGGTCAAAGTACAAAATGACATACATACGTCCATACATATATACAAATAAACAAACATCCCCGATTTTCGATTGTGTTACCCCTGTAAGTGTCTCGCTCGCTCGCCAATTATAGCAACAATCCAAACTTGCCACTTTCTTCTCGCACCAGACAGCTAAACAGCCTCTCCCTGCGACGCACATGGCCTAGGTCGGGGAGGTCACTAATGACCTAATTAACAATTGTATTGTTTAGCTGATAGGATAATCATTCAATGAATATATTTACACCTTAACCCATTGGTCTTATCATCATGCTTTCTGTTCATGAAGTCTTGAATTGTAACATACTTTGAATGAATTAACGAATGTATGTATACAAGTGAACTCTCTATTCATTCCGCTAGTCGCTTTACAGACTCTACAGTTCATGGGAGTGCTTCTGCCACTAGTACACGCCTACACCTCCTTCTAGACTACACTTGAGTGCCCTGAGCAGCTCTTTGATAGTCTATTTCTAGCCAACTGCATTGCCTTACCGCAATACTACTACTCAGGCTTACTGCCAGGGCTGGTCCTTCACTTTAATATTCATTAGCTTGGGTTGACTTAAAATGACCCATTCAATATATATATATATATATATATACATATATATATAATACTTATAGCACGAGTCAGAGTACAATATGGGAAAATATTTTACGAGCACGCAAAATATTTTCACGAGCCAAAGGCGAGTGAAAATGTGGCTTGAGAGTAAAATATCATTCCCATATTGTACGACGAGTGTGATAAGTGATTTATTGCTTCTTTGAAATTTTTCTCAACCGGTTACAATACAATTTTCATTGATTTTACTCGCTACGCGCGCGCTACAAGGAGCGTACAATATAAACCGTACAATATGGGAGAATACAGAACGCTCGCGTGATGCGGAAATATTCAATTATTGCAGCTTTGATATTTTTACTTGAATATTTCCGCATCACGCGAGCGTTCTGTATTCTCCCATATTGTACGGTTTATATTGTACGCTCCTTGTAGCGCGCGCGTAGCGAGTAAAATCAATGAAAATTTTATTGTAACCGGTTGAGAAAAATTTCAAAGAAGCAATAAATCACTTATCACACTCGTCGTACAATATGGGAATGATATTTTACTCTCACGCCACATTTTCACTCGCCTTTGGCTCGTGAAAATATTTTGCGTGCTCGTAAAATATTTTCCCATATTGTACTCTGACTCGTGCTATAAGTATTATATATATATTTATATATATATATTTAATATATTTATATATATAATACTTATAGCACGTGCTCGTAAAATATTTTCCCATATTGTACTCTGACTCGTGCTATAAGTATTATATATATATTTATATATATAATACTTATAACACGAGTCTGAGTACAATATGGGAAAATATTTTATGAGCACGCAAAATATTTTCACGAGCCGAAGGCGAGTGAAAATATGGCGTGAGAGTAAAATATCATTCCCATATTGTACGACGAGTGTGATAAGTGATTTATTGCTTCTTTGAAATTTTTCTCAACCGGTTACAATACAATTTTCATTGATTTTACTCGCTACGCGCGCGCTACAAGGAGCGTACAATATAAACCGTACAATATGGGAGAATACAGAACGCTCGCGTGATGCGGAAATATTCAAGTAAAAATATCAAAGCTGCAATAAATAATACTTATAGCATGAGTCAGAGTACAATATGGGAAAATATTTTACGAGCACGCAAAATATTTTCACGAGCCAAAGGCGAGTGAAAATGTGGCGTGAGAGTAAAATATCATTCCCATATTGTACGACGAGTGTGATAAGTGATTTATTGCTGCCTTGATATTTTTTCTCAACCGGTTACAATTCAATTTTCATTGATTTTACTCGCTACGCGCATGCGTAGTGTACCGTACAATATAAACCGTACAATATGGGAGAATACAGAACGCTCGCGTGATGCGGAAATATTCAATTAAAAATATAAAAGGTGCAATAAATAATACTTATAGCACGAGTCAGAGTACAATATGGGAAAATATTTTACGAGCACGCAAAATATTTTCACGAGCCAAAGGCGAGTGAAAATGTGGCGTGAGAGTAAAATATCATTCCCATATTGT
>WLWD01005931.1_pt1 | contig 23788 bp, 16 predicted proteins | sample 6712731 | NCBI WGS metagenome assembly WLWD01 (sample SAMN12718690, study PRJNA576275) | sponge metagenome | isolation source: marine sponge | host: Mycale hentscheli | place: New Zealand: South Island, Marlborough, Capsize Point | collected 2014-11-01 | reverse complement strand
TTCTATCCATCACTAATAGGCCAGGCATCCCGTGCTTCTTTCCATCACTAATAGGCCAGGCATCCCGTGCTTCTATCCATCACTAATAGGCCAGGCATCGCGTGCTTCTATCCATCACTAATAGGCCAGGCATCCCGTGCTTCTATCCATCACTAATAGGCCAGGCATCCCGTGCTTCTATCCATCACTAATAGGCCAGGCATCCCGTGCTTCTATCCATCACTAATAGGCCAGGCATCCCGTGCTTCTATCCATCACTAATAGGCCAGGCATCCCGTGCTTCTATCCATCACTAATAGGCCAGGCATCGCGTGCTTCTATCCATCACTAATAGGCCAGGCATCGCGTGCTTCTATCCATCACTAATAGGCCAGGCATCGCGTGCTTCTATCCATCACTAATAGGCCAGGCATTGCGTGCTTCTATCCATCACTAATAGGCCAGGCATCGCGTGCTTCTATCCATTACTAATAGGCCAGGCATCGCGTGCTTCTATCCATCACTAATAGGCCAGGCATTGCGTGCTTCTATCCATCACTAATAGGCCAGGCATCGCGTGCTTCTATCCATTAGTTTGAATGAGGAATCTCAGCCACTACACATAATTATTGCTATGGCAACTGGTGACGCCTATTCCCTCCCTCCCTCCCTGTCCACCTGTCATATCACTCTGTCCCTTTCCTTCATTGGCTGTAGTCTTGCAGGCCTCACATCTGTCTCTCTGGACTTGTCCTACCTGATGGCTCCCGACGGTAGGAAACTTGCTCTCACTCTAACATGAGAACTCGAGATCAACTAATGCTCTAGAGATTGTTTTACAGACCAGCTCAATTGCATGTTTCTATTGTTGTTATAATAGATTACTGCTCTGGTGGCTGTAGATTACTATAGTTGTTATTGTTGTTATAATAGATTACTGCTCTGGTGGCTGTATATTACTGTAGTTGTTATTGTTGTTATAATAGATTACTGCTCTGGTGGCTGTATATTACTGTAGTTGTTATTGTTGTTATAATAGATTACTGCTCTGGTGGCTGTATAGTTGTTATTGTTGTTATAATAGATTACTGCTCTGGTGGCTGTATATTACTGTAGTTGTTATTGTTGTTATAATAATACTAAAAAAAATTTTTAATTCTGCTAACTGGTTTTGTTTGTGTAGAGGTGAGTTATCGTCAGCCCCGCCCCGAATCCTCGGACGGCCACTGTCTGTAATTAGTGACACGGACGGGATGGGCGAGGTCTACGAGAACATCAAGACGAGAAGATTCCGCCCGAAGACACGCAAACAAGACGTGGACCTGTACGTGGAGAGTTGCCGCACTAAGTTTGGCTGCTTTGTCCATGGAGATCAGCTTACTGGTGAGAGGTGCAAGGGGGCGGGGAATAAAGAATGGGTGGTTAATTGGGAGTAGCTGAATGACTTTATACAGCTATGCTTACGGGAGAGGGAAGATAGCTTGTGTATGTATTCTGCTACAATGTTTGTCAGCTAAATCAGTGAGTGTGTGTGTGCATGTGTGTGAGTGTGTGTGTGTGTGCGTGTGCGTGCGTTTAGATCTATATGATAATCATTCTAATATCTACACTATTGATCTCACTATAAACGTACGCAAGCACACACAAACAAGTACCTACTGTAGGCTTAGCTCTGGCACAGGGCGGGGTAGTTTAGCTCTGGCACAGGGCGGGGTAGTTTAGCTCTGGCACAGGGCGGGGTAGTTTAGCTCTGGCACAGGGCTGGGTAGTTTAGCTCTGGCACAGGGCGGGGTAGTTTAGCTCTGGCACAGGGCGGGGTTTAGGCTGCTTTCTTTTGTTGTTGTTGTGCTCAGTGATGTGTTACTGGCATTTTTATTTATACAGCCAATGAAATAATATTACTATATTTAGTCCATCCTAAACTAGCCATGATGTGAGTGTGTTTGTGTGTTTGTGTGCAGTTCTACCCAAGCCCATTCAAGAGAGCATCTCGGTGCTGCAGGAACATATCTACCAGCCTCTCTCTCAACATCATATCGAACAGGAGGAGAAACTGGAGAAAAAGAGGTGTGAGAAACAGAAAGGGGTGTGGCAGAATGGCACTATAGTGACAGAGAATGTGATTAAGACATCTTTTCAAGTGTATTTCATTTGTGTTGTCAGTTTTGACTGTCACAGATGCACTCTGGGACTTTAATAGGGGAACTTGAGATGTGATGTTACATGTAATTCAGTTTCTATGGAATGCATCACACATGTACACACTTATGTATATGTGATGTTACATGAACTGTAGATGATTCCGGAGTAACTAGTTTTCTAATGTCAGTAAAGCTTATTTTATATTAGAAATGTCTCATTTCTGTTTTCTCTATAGAGCTTTGTGTGGCAGTGGTCGTGTTCCCCTGCCTGAGAGAGACAACCCCACTGAGCGTCTCTATCAAACTCTCCTCCCCAACTTACCGCAGTATATGATAGCTCTCCTCAAGGTATTGCTGGCTGCCGCCCCCACTTCTAGATCTCGGACCACCGACTCCCTCAACATCCTCGTGGATGTCCTTCCTCCTGAGTCTCCTTCCAGCATGCAGGAGACTAACCAGGTGTGTGTGTGTGTGTGTGTGTGTGTGTGTGTGGAAAGAGAAAGTGGGAGATTCATATATTTGCTATATATTTTTAGCGATTATTTTAGGATTAATGTGTTACTTTCCATAGAATGACTGGGCTACATAATGCATTTTATCTTGTATGATCAGGAATCTTGCAGAAACCTTCCATCTTACAAGATCCCATACTTGCTATATCTAATGTGATGGCCTAGCAATCAATAGTTCCAATATAAGTCGTACGGTCGGCTGTTAATTATTTCTAATCTGCAATAGCATAAGAAGCTTGTTAGCACCCATTGTTGTTGTTGTTGTTGTTGTTGTTGTTGTTGTTGGACGAGTTACCCAACAATTCCTTCTCTAATGAACTAGGAGCTGTTGCAGTTTCACTTTTGCTGGGATACTATTTTTAACTCAGTCCAACATTCTCCTGTTTCCGTGATAAAAGGTTTTTTCGTACAAAACAGCTTCCAAAGTATACACAATAGAATTGAAACTAAAACTATCCCTCTCTTAACAATGTGTGAAACAAAAACTTTCCCTCTCTTAACAATGTGTGCATTGAATTGTAAGTATGAAGTGTCGCTTATCACCCATAAACAAGAATCATCAAGCAGTACATGTGTGTGTGCATGCGTGCGTGCGTGCAGGTAAACCTTGACATGAACAGACACAAGGAGGTGATAGTGAAGGCTATATCTGCCACACTCCTTCTCCTACTCAAGCACTTCAAGGTCAACCACATCTACCAGTTTGAGTATCTGGGCCAGCATCTGGTTTTTGCCAACTGCATTCCACTAGTGCTCAAGTTCTTCAACCAGAACGTGAGCCAGTACGTGGCGGCTAGAAACAACTTCCCCACTCTCAACTTCCCTGGCTGTGTCTTCTACCCCATCAACACAGAGTTTGCTAACATCGGTGAGAGCTCCACCACCAACGACGGGTTCTGCTGGCGTAATCTGTTCTCTTCCACGAACCTCTTGCGCATCTTGCAGAAGTTGACCAAGTGGAAGCACTTCAGGACAGTCATGCTGGTCATGTTCCGCTCAGCCCCCATCTTGAAGAGAGCTCTTAAAGTCCACCACCCTCTCACACAGCTCTATATTCTCAAACTGCTCAAGGTGTGTGTGTGTGTGTGTGTGTGTGTGTGTGTGTGTGTGTGTGTGTGTGTGTGTGTGTGTGTGTGTGTGACCTGATAAGAGGATCATAGTTCGTGAACTCAAAAGCATCTCTTCCAGCTCTGTGTTGTTGTTGTTGTTGTTGTTGTTATTTGATTAGATTTTTTTAATTTATTTATTGTTTATGTGTGTTATCTATTGGTTGATCATGTGATTCATTGATGTGATGTGTGTACGTGGATGGATGGATGTGCATAGGTCCAGACTCGTTACCTTGGTCGCAACTGGAGGCGGAGTAACATGAAAACCATTTCTGCTATCTACCGCAGTGTTCGTCATCATCTCCATGACGACTGGGCCTATGGCAACGACTTGGATGCCAGACCCTGGGATTTCCAGCAACAGGTAAGGGGTCATTGAAATGCATGGATCTCTAGGATCAGTTGACTATATAAGCGATGTCTGATAGTTATGCAGTGGCAGGAGATAGTGGGCGTGTGCAGTTACTTGATATTGTGTAGTTGTTTTTATGTTGCTATGTTATTTGGCTTGTTAACTGCTCAACTGACTGTCTGGTTGCTGGTGTGTGTGTGTGTGTGTGTGTTGCTGCAGGAGTTTGCCTTGAAAGGAAGCATTGAGAAATTCAACTCATGCTACTACCAGCCTGATGCTCTTCCTCCTCCATCTACTTCCATGGCAACTGCCAATGGCCTGATGGGTGGAGTTGGAGGTGTGGTCACTGGTGAAAACCAGGCCACAGCAGCTACACAGAACTCTACAGAAGAGGAAGAAGTAACTCCTCTGGACCAGAATTACCTGAGTGCACTGGGCAAGGAGGTGTGTGTGTGTGTGTGTGTGTCAAATGGATATGAACTGTAGCAGGTGTGAATGGTTGTTGTAAGGTTGCTCCATGTCTGCATTGTCTTTGTTGAAGTTCAGTAAGCAACTGCAGTTATTAACTGGCCATTTTACCTTAATGGGTGGATAGAGTTGGTTATACTGTGACTGTGTGTGTGTGTTTAGGTGAAATTGAACGATGTTTGGAAGAAGAAATATGAGGACTGGCTGGAGGTGGAGGTGTTTGAGCATCCTCACGACTGGGACTCACTGCTCTCCTCATCTTCTGCCTTCCTGGATGTTAAATCTATGGAATTCTAACTCTCTCTCACACATACACACACACACACACATGCACAAATACTCTCGATTCATCAGCTCTAGTTCATTTGCTAATCATTCATAGATGTAGGTAAGGTGTCGTCTAATTGGAATTTTTGACCGGAAACCTTTTACCAAATTCGAACATCAAACATTAACTAAATGGTTGGAGTTCAATAAATACCTTGGACCATTTTAATTACTATTGTTCAATCTCGAAAAGCGAATACACTTGTACAAAGCTTTTACGACCATGATGCAGCAGAGCGTGACGAATTCTCTCAAAGTCCTGCAGAGCCAGTCTGGCAAGGTGTTGTCCTGGACAGCGGCAGGAATCAACTCTGGGTCTGCCACGTGGAAGCCGTTCAGGTTAGTTTTCCGCCTGTACTGTCGGTCCGCGCCTGAGGCGTGCATGGAGACCGTAAGATGTAAACGAGAGAGAGCTGCTTATGGTAATTCTGATTTTTGTGTGTCGTTAGCTAAAATTTTTTTTCCTATTAGCGCATGATCTTCAGAATTGGTGGTATGTTTTTAGCTTGTCGGCTGCACATCTTGTTCAAGCCACACCTCAAATGGATGTGAGCATACCTCAGACCTGGACTGGTCGCAGTGCTCTGATGGAGTCTGACCCTGAGCTGAAAGCTCTCATTCAGAAAGAGAAAGCCAGGCAAGTGCTGGGATTGGAGCTCATTGCATCAGAGGTAAGCCACTGGATGCTGACACAGGGCTGGGCCTTGTTTCTAGTTGCAGCTGTTAGTGTTTCTTTGTTTCTGTGGTATATGTACATGGCTTTGGGAAGAGGAAGGGAAAGTGAACAGTAACCACGGGCCAGTGTTTGGGGGTAGCAGCATTCCTACTTGAGTGGGAGGTAAATGCTTGTTCTGTGCATTTAGAACTTCTGCAGTCGTGGCGTCCAGGAGTGCCTGGGGTCATGTCTCACCAACAAGTACTCTGAGGGTTACCCAGGAAACCGTTACTATGGCGGTGCAGAGGTCATAGATGAGATAGAGCAGTTGTGTCGGGACCGGGCACTTCAGGCTTATGGGCTGGACCCTGCCAATTGGGGGGTCAACGTACAGCCTTACTCTGGTGAGCGAGAACAAGAGCAGTGGGCGGAGACTCTAATGGGAGGTTTTATGCTTTTACTCATTGACTTCATTACCTATTCATGTACTCCTTTACATGATGATCCTGTACCTAATAATATTGTTGTTATTATTTACTATCAGTAGAATTTATGTCCTAGTTGTAGGCTTGTTATGGGACTTCGGTAAAAGTTTAAATTTAATATTATTCTTGTGTGTAGTACCACATGTATATATAATCCTGTATTGGAGACTGCTCATTAGTGTGTGTTTGTGTGTGCTTTTGATAGGGTCTCCCGCTAACTTTGAAGTGTATACTGCCCTATTGAACCCTCACGACAGGATCATGGGACTGGACCTTCCAGACGGAGGACAGTGAGTCCTGACTAGTGGGTGTGGGTGTGTGCCAGTCACCCAGGTGTGATTGGTACCTGGTACATATGTGCTAGGGAGGGGAAAATTCAAGGCCTTGTCTCATGAAGCAGCAATGGTCCAGGTGGGACTTTGGATGCCCACACCACTTGCTGTGAGGAGAGGCCTGCTCTCCTCAGAGGTCCTAGCCCGGCTCCAGGAGCTTTGCTTGCACGGCTCATCGTGCCTACTTAGGAGTTGCGCGTGACCCACTCTGTGAGATAATTTGCATTTTGTGTGTGTGTGTGTTCAGTTTAACTCATGGTTTTATGACTGATAAGAAGAGGATTTCTGCCACGTCTATCTACTTTGAGTCCATGCCTTACCATATCCTGGTTAGTATTTCTGATTGTGTGGTGAGGTTCTGTATTAATCTGTTACACACACACACACACACACACACACAGCCTGATACAGGTACTATTGACTTTGAAGGTTTGCAACGTCTTGCCAAGAGTTTCCGTCCCAAACTCATCATAGCTGGCACTAGTGCTTATTCAAGACAACTCAACTACGCCAAGTTCAGAGAGGTCAGTCCATCATCTCTCCAGTGAGTAGCTGGGGATCTGTGTGTGTGTGTGTGTGTGTGTGTGTGTGTGTGTGTGTATGTATAGATTTGTGACAGTGTAGGAGCTATCCTGATGGCAGACATGGCTCACATCAGTGGACTAGTGGCGACTGGTGTAAGTAAAGTATCTTACGTGTCTTAAATAAATGTGTATCTGTTTTTCTTCTACCTATTGGTGTGTTTAATTCATTGGGATGTATGATATTAGTGTTGAGGGGGAGTTGATAATATGGGATGTATGATATTAGTGTTGAGGGGGTTGATAATATGGGATGTATGATATTAGTGTTGATGGGGTTGATAATATGGGATGTATGATATTATTGTTGAGGGGAGTTGATATATGGGATGTATGATATTAGTGTTGAGGGGAGTTGATATATGGGATGTATGATATTAGTGTTGAGAGATATCTTAACTAATGTAATCTGGAGTGAGTGATCCTTACCGAATATATATCACTGATTGTCATCCGCAGCTCCACCCCAGCCCATTCGAGTATGCGGATGTTGTGACGACCACTACCCACAAGACTCTGCGGGGACCTCGGTCTGGCATCATCTTCTTCAGACGGGGAGTGAAGGAGGTGAAGAAAGGCAAAGAGATCAAGTACACCTATGAACAGCGCATCAACACTGCCGTGTTCCCTGGGCTACAGGGAGGACCACACAACAATGTCATCGCTGGCGTGGCCACTGCATTGAAGACGGTCAGTATATGGAGATCCTTTACCAGATGATATGTGGTTGATTTGTGGAAGTGTTCTGTATTGTATCTGAATATCGTTATTCAACCGAGTTCTTGCCATTATTAACTGTCCAGCTAGTCTTCTGTTTCTGTGTGGAGGGTTTCGTGTTTGTTTGTTTTTCCCCACTGAGGGGTGGGAAAAACTGCAAGTACTTGGCCACACCCATATTTTAAAGCCCACACTACTTTGATGCACATGCCTATACCTATATGAGAGTGTCTACTCCACACTGATCAGTGTTGGGTCACATGCATGATTTTATAATCTTATACTCATAGAATTCAACTTAACTAATGTACTATTTTAGTTTTCTAAAATTCTGGGATGAAGGGGGGTTCCAGAACCAGCCCGCCTCTGTATGAATTTTTCAGATACTGTATATCAAACTCTTGATTGATTCCGTCTTCCTCAGCTGAAATAATTACAATAATAGCAGTTTTTCTGTTTTTACCCTTCACCGGCACAAGCGCCTATAGGCGCTCAGGGATGACGTAATGCGGGAAAAAATATTTCCCCGATAAACGCTAAAGCTTAGCTGCAGCGTCCAGAGCACGGCTAATGTGTTGTTCTATTGCATGTATTTTTAGAATAGAAATAGCTACTACGTAACTAAGGTAGTCGGGCTAAAAATAAACTTAACGTTAGTTCGAAAAATGGCGACAAATTTGTCTGCAACTGAGGCGGTGGATCTTGTCTGCGACGACATTTTCGACTGCGAACGTGAGAGGGAAGGGGTACAGGAGCTATATAGCTACCGCAGAGGTACTACTGTCGAGGATAGAGAGTTGGACTTGCTCGCTAAAGCTGCCATTTCATTGCCAGTTGAGGAAACTACTAGTTTTCAACTTGAGAGCTACTAGAGCACTGTAGGTAGCGAACATACCAGCAGCAATGTCAAAGAGGATATGGAACTTGATATTCCAGGTAAGAAAAGCAGCTATTTACGCAGTATTGGAAGAAAAGAGTAAGAAATAGTTTTCCCGGGAACATGGCGGTAAGTTTTATTATGCCCAATAGCTTTCCCAGGAATATGGCGCTAATTTGGTCACAGCTGTAAACTCTTTATTTACAAACTCCCAGCAATGAGTAATGATTTGACTTAGCCACCTTTGCTCTCTGAATTACTTTGGACTTCCTATTCATTCAAAGGATGATGTCTCTACTTCTGCAAGGTCTGAATATTGAGATGATGGTAATACTGATTATGCTGAAAGCATGAAGAAAGGTCGACAAAGTATTGAATGGATGAAAAAGGAAGAGTATGAGGCTAGAGGGAGGAGTGAGTGTGTGCAGAGGACTGGAATTGTTAGTAAAATATTCTTGATGTTCTTCTTCCCAGCTACCAGTCACGCCACTCCTGGTTTCATCAGTGAGCAACAGCATTGCTGGCTGAGATAACTGTCTATTATAACAGTAAAAAATATCTAATCACGCACAAACAATTGCTAATATTGCACTGGAAGCATACAGATCACTTTTGTTTTTGCTTTGTTTCGTTTTGTCTTTGTTATGATATAGTTACATTGTGGTCCCCAAAACCACTTTGTGGTTTGTTGCTAAGCAACCAAATTTGACCAAAAATGTTGAACAATACATGTACTTTCACGTGATATATGGTTGCTAGGTACTTTTTTGAACTCTTGATTTTATATTTATTTTTAAACATTCATATAGAAAAAATAAAATAACTGAATTTTATCTGCCGGTGAGAGGGTTAACAGCCAATATATATTTAATTAAAACTTACCCAGTAAAAATATATAATTATTGGCAGGCAAACCTGATATTATTAGATTAACTGTCTGATATTATTACAAGTATTACTGTCTGATTTTCAGGCCCGGACTCCAGAATTCAAGACGTACCAGGAGCAGGTGTTGAAGAACAGCCGGTACATGGCGGAGGTGTTGCGAGGGAAAAGATACAGCATTGTGTCTGGAGGAACCGACACCCACCTCTTTGTCATTGACCTGAGACCGAAGGTGGGTGGGGCTAGACTGTGACATTAGTGTGCAACAAATGGGAGCATGTGTGTGTGTGGAGTTAATAATGTTCCGTTGCCAAGGATGAACTACACATTGTAATTATAGTACATATGTATGTGTGATCATTCAGGCTGTCCATTACTACTACTACTATGCAATACTATGTATCTCTACATATATCCACACACGTATGTCTATACTGACAGCTGGAATCTCCAGATAGTGTCTCACTTATTTACACGTGCTCGCCCATTATTCACGGTGTGTGTGTGTGTGTGTGTGTGTGTATTCAGAATGTGAATGGTGCATTTGCTGAGTATATCTTGGAGTTAGTGTCCATCTCAGTCAACAAGAACACAGTCCCCGGAGAATACGAGGCTCTCAACCCTAGTGGACTGCGTATTGGTGAGACTTGTGGTGGACGGGACTAGTGTGGGTGGGTGGGGCAGAGTCGTTGTCATGGAGATTCAACATTCCAATTCCTGCAGGTACTCCTGCTCTCACTTCTCGACAGATGAAGGAAGCTGAGATGAAGGCCACGGCTGAATTCCTAGATGAGGGGGTGGAGCTTGCAGCTGCCGTTAAAGCCTCTTTGACTACCCCAGAAGGCAAGAGCCCCACCTTCAAAGTATTCAAGGAATATGTTAATACAGACCAGGAGACGGTTGCTAAGATACAAGACCTTCGTAGCAGAGTGGAGAGTTACTCCAAGGAGTATCCCATGCCGGGGTTTGACAAGCACTGACCTTCACTGGACCCCGAGTCTGGAAATTTTAGGAAATTGAAATCAAATGATAGACTTGTTTTTTCCAAGTTTGTACTCTCCTTTACTATGTATTGAACGGTTGCGTGTAACTTCTACTGTGTAGAACCTACAGATATTATATTAACTAAAGCTGTAGGGACATGGAAGAAGAAGAAAACAAGTTCACTTTGTATCAAGCGAAATATTTACTAAACTAATACAGAAACTCTAGTTTCATTTTATCTTCCTCTACACTTCATATAAATACACTAATTTGAAGTTGTTTGTAGAAAAGTCTGAACTTCCGTAAGAAGTACCATTATTGAAGAATTTAAGGCAACAAAAGTTAATTAAAACTAAGTCAATTAATAGTAAAACTAATACCTTTTACACACGATATTGAAGAAACACTAAAACTAATTAAATGTGCATTAGGGAGAAGAACAAAACTAAACTACAAGATGTTTTTTAGTCGGAAATCTCTAGACCCATAACAACACTACATGTAACAAAACAATAATTGGCTGTTAGAACCAGAAAATTTTGTTATTATAATTTTCTTATTGAAAAAAATAGTAAAAAATATTTTTAAAATGATTATTACAAGAATTGTGATTGTATTGCACATGTCAGGAAATTATGTTGACTTGACCACAGAGAGATCATGTGATCATGTTGAGTTTGCTATGGAGAGATCATGTGATCTGGTTGATCTCGCCCATGATGTTCACCCTCCTGCCCTTGTACAGTCTAGATATTTCTTCACTCATCTAGAAAGAAAACGAGTAGAAGATGAGTCCCACTACATTGGTCATGCCCTCTGCTTACACCTTACCAGTTTCTGCAGCGTCTTTGTCCTGGTCACCATGAGTGTGTACTGTGGCTGTAGTTTCCTCAGGGATACCTCGGCCTGCTCTCTCCTTGCCGCTGTCTCTGCCAGCTGTCTGTTGGCTCTCTGGGATAACTTGAGATCTTGCGTCAGTTTCTCTGACAGTCGCTGAAGATATCTGACAAAACAAAATATTTATTTCAGAAATGCTGTGAGCTACAGTATATAACCAAGGTTTCATACAGCGGTATGTAACCAGGGTTTCATACAGCGGTGTGCAACCAGGGTTTCATACAGAGGTGTGCAACCAGGGTTTCATACAGAGGTGTGCAACCAGGGTTTCATACAGAGGTGTGCAACCAGGGTTTCATACAGAGGTGTGTAACCAGGGTTTCATACAGAGGTGTGCAACCAGGGTTTCATACAGCGGTGTGCAACCAGGGTTTCATACAGAGGTGTGCAACCAGGGTTTCATACAGAGGTGTGCAACCAGGGTTTCATACAGAGGTGTGCAACCAGGGTTTTATACAGAGGTGTGCAACCAGGGTTTCATACAGCGGTATGCAACCAGGGGGTTTCATACAGCGGTGTGCAACCAGGGTTTCATACAAAGGTGTGCAACCAGGGTTTCATACAGCGGTATGTAACCAGGGTTTCATACAGAGGTGTGCAACCAGGGTTTCATACAGCGGTATGTAACCAGGGTTTCATACAAAGGTGTACAACCAGGGTTTCATACAGAGGTGTGCAACCAGGGTTTCATACAGCGGTGTGCAACCAGGGTTTCATACAGAGGTGTACAACCAGGGTTTCATACAGAGGTGTACAACCAGGGTTTCATACAGAGGTGTGCAACCAGGGTTTCATACAGAGGTGTGCAACCAGGGTTTCATACAGAGGTGTGCAACCAGGGGGTTTCATACAGCGGTGTGCAACCAGGGTTTCATACAAAGGTGTGCAACCAGGGTTTCATACAGCGGTATGTAACCAGGGTTTCATACAGAGGTGTGCAACCAGGGTTTCATACAGCGGTATGTAACCAGGGTTTCATACAAAGGTGTACAACCAGGGTTTCATACAGAGGTGTGCAACCAGGGTTTCATACAGCGGTGTGCAACCAGGGTTTCATACAGAGGTGTACAACCAGGGTTTCATACAGAGGTGTACAACCAGGGTTTCATACAAAGGTGTGCAACCAGAGTTTCATACAGAGGTGTGCAACCAGGGTTTCATACAGAGGTGTGCAACCAGGGGGTTTCATACAGCGGTGTGCAACCATGGTTTCATACAAAGGTGTGCAACCAGGGTTTCATACAGCGGTGTGCAACCAGGGTTTCATACAGAGGTGTACAACCAGGGTTTCATACAGAGGTGTACAACCAGGGTTTCATACAGAGGTGTGCAACCAGGGTTTCATACAGAGGTGTGCAACCAGGGTTTCATACAGAGGTGTGCAACCAGGGTTTCATACAGAGGTGTGCAACCAGGGTTTCATACAGAGGTGTGCAACCAGGGTTTCATACAGCGGTGTGCAACCAGGGGTTTACCAGAGGTGTGCCCCCAGGGTTTACAGCGGTATGTAACAGGGTGTCATACAAAGGTGTACAACAGGGTTTCATACAGAGGTGTGCAACCAGGGTTTCATACAGCGGTGTGCAACCAGGGTTTCATACAGAGGTGTACAACCAGGGTTTCATACAGAGGTGTGCAACCAGGGTTTCATACAGAGGTGTGCAACCAGGGTTTCATACAGAGGTGTGCAACCAGGGTTTCATACAGAGGTGTGCAACCAGGGGGTTTCATACAGCGGTGTGCAACCAGGGTTTCATACAAAGGTGTGCAACCAGGGTTTCATACAGCGGTATGTAACCAGGGTTTCATACAGAGGTGTGCAACCAGGGTTTCATACAGCGGTATGTAACCAGGGTTTCATACAAAGGTGTACAACCAGGGTTTCATACAGAGGTGTGCAACCAGGGTTTCATACAGCGGTGTGCAACCAGGGTTTCATACAGAGGTGTACAACCAGGGTTTCATACAGAGGTGTACAACCAGGGTTTCATACAAAGGTGTGCAACCAGAGTTTCATACAGAGGTGTGCAACCAGGGTTTCATACATAGGTGTGCAACCAGGGGGTTTCATACAGCGGTGTGCAACCATGGTTTCATACAAAGGTGTGCAACCAGGGTTTCATACAGCGGTGTGCAACCAGGGTTTCATACAGAGGTGTACAACCAGGGTTTCATACAGAGGTGTGCAACCAGGGTTTCATACAGAGGTGTGCAACCAGGGTTTCATACAGAGGTGTGCAACCAGGGTTTCATACAGAGGTGTGCAACCAGGGGGTTTCATACAGCGGTGTGCAACCAGGGTTTCATACAAAGGTGTGCAACCAGGGTTTCATACAGCGGTATGTAACCAGGGTTTCATACAGAGGTGTGCAACCAGGGTTTCATACAGAGGTGTGCAACCAGGGTTTCATACAGAGGTGTGGAACCAGGGTTTCATACAGAGGTGTGCAACCAGGGTTTCATACAGAGGTGTGCAACCAGGGGGTTTCATACAGAGGTGTGCAACCAGGGGGTTTCATACAGAGGTGTGCAACCAGGGTTTCATACAGAGGTGTGCAACCAGGGTTTCATACAGAGGTATATAACATCTCCCAACACTAGCAGACTTGAAGTGCTTAGTTGGAGAGGAGAAACCTTCCCTTCTCCATCCATTACATCACATACAAAACTCTTTCAATACTAGTAGTATATTCCACCCAGACATGTCAGATACACCTTACCGAACTATAATCCCTTATAATTAACCCTCAGCTCACTGCACAAGAGGGTTACAGTACTCAGTTTGTCTGTCAGTCATCTCAAAGATGGCAGCCTCCTGAATATTGAAACAAGCCACTGGACATTTGATGTGCCAGATTTTTCGTTTTGACTTAAAGTTTTCAGAAAAAGCTAGTTATTTTTAGGCCGCACAATCATAAACAATTATTAGTAACACCCCCTATAGTCACGCTGTGCTCACGTGAGCTAACAATTTACATTATTTTCAGCGGTGGTTTACCAGAGAGCTTGGAGTTTCCTATTGAAACTAACTGGTGAGGTGAGTGTCACTTGTATGTTAAGCTTCTCTTATGAAGACAATATTAACCTCTACAGTTTCATTGTACGAGTTGCATATCGACTTGCTCAAGTTTTATATATCGACGTACATGAACATACATACTGACATATTCCTATTGTTACTACACCCTTGCTGCTAATGTGTGGTAACACTGAGGGTTCACACCCTTGGCTGCTAATGTGTGGTAACACCGAGGGTTCACACCCTTGCTGCTAATGTGTAGTAACACCGAGGGTTCACACCCTTGCTGCTAATGTGTAGTAACACCGAGGGTTCACACCCTTGCTGCTTCATTTAAGTACAAACTTATACTAACCATAAACTCTAACATTTCAATTGCTGTGCTGGCAGTCACGCCCTCATCTAAACCACACCCTCAAGCTGTCCGCCCAAATCAATGCAATACGGCATTCCTTCACCCCAACTCACCTGGGAGAACCCTTAATCAGGAACAAGTGTTGTACTTTCTGGTTGGTCAGGTGATCCAGGATTGTGGTCACATGACCTAGCATATCATCTAACCCACACTCTGCTGCAGCAAACTCATCCAAGGTACCCATCTACAATGGTCATGGTGAAAGGTCAAACCCCACTCCCAGCCCCACCTTCGACACCTCACCTGAATCACGTTGATTCCTTCTGATGCCACCTCCACCTTCCTCCTGCTGATGAACTCCTTCAGTTCATGCACGTCATCCAGAAATCCGTTCTTGGTAGTTTTATTTTCAAACAGAAGTTCAGTGTCTCCGTCTTCTAACTCTGTTGCCATGACAATAATATGCAGGTAAAAATAAGGAATGTTATAATAATAAATACTACGAGATAATTACATTCAATACAATAATTCCCTATTATAATAATGCATTCATTTAATTCCCTATTATAATAATGTATTCATTTAATTCCCTATTATAATAATGCATTCATTTAATTCCCTATTATAATAATGCATTCATTTAATTCCCTATTATAATAATGCATTCATTTAATTCCCTATTATAATAATGCATTCATTTAATCCCCTACTATAATAATGCATTCATTTAATTCCCTATTATAATAATGCATTCATTTAATCCCCTATTATAATAATGCATTCATTTAATTCCCTATTATAATAATGCATTCATTTAATTCCCTATTATAATAATGCATTCATTTAATTCCCTATTATAATAATGCATTCATTTAATCCCCTATTATAATAATGCATTCATTTAATTCATTAATGCATTCCCTATTATAATATGCATTCATTAATTCCCTATTATAATAATGCATTCATTTAATTCCCTATTATAATAATGCATTCATTTAATTCCCTATTATAATAATGCATTCATTTAATTCCCTATTATAATAATGCATTCATTTAATTCCCTATTATAATAATGCATTCATTTAATTCCCTATTATAATAATGCATTCATTTAATTCCCTATTATAATAATGCATTCATTTAATTCCCTACTATAATAATGCATTCATTTAATTCCCTACTATAATAATGCATTCATTTAATTCCCTATTATAATAATGCATTCATTTAATTCCCTATTATAATAATGCATTCATTTAATTCCCTATTATAATAATGCATTCATTTAATTCCCTATTATAATAATGCATTCATTTAATTCCCTATTATAATAATGCATTCATTTAATTCCCTATTATAATAATGCATTCATTTAATTCCCTATTATAATAATGCATTCATTTAATTCCCTATTATAATAATGCATTCATTTAATTCCCTATTATAATAATGCATTCATTTAATTCCCTATTATAATAATGCATTCATTTAATTCCCTATTATAATAATGCATTCATTTAATTCCCTATTATAATAATGCATTCATTTAATTCCCTATTATAATAATGCATTCATTTAATTCCCTACTATAATAATGCATTCATTTAATTCCCTACTATAATAATGCATTCATTTAATTCCCTATTATAATAATGCATTCATTTAATTCCCTATTATAATAATGCATTCATTTAATTCCCTATTATAATAATGCATTCATTTAATTCCCTATTATAATAATGCATTCATTTAATTCCCTATTATAATAATGCATTCATTTAATTCCCTATTATAATAATGCATTCATTTAATTCCCTATTATAATAATGCATTCATTTAATTCCCTATTATAATAATGCATTCATTTAATTCCCTACTATAATAATGCATTCATTTAATTCCCTACTATAATAATGCATTCATTTAATCCCCTATTATAATAATGCATTCATTTAATTCCCTATTATAATAATGCATTCATTTAATTCCCTATTATAATAATGCATTCATTTAATTCCCTACTATAATAATGCATTCATTTAATTCCCTATTATAATAATGCATTCATTTAATTCCCTATTATAATAATGCATTCATTTAATTCCCTATTATAATAATGCATTCATTTAATTCCCTATTATAATAATGCATTCATTTAATCCCCTATTATAATAATGCATTCATTTAATTCCCTACTATAATAATGCATTCATTTAATTCCCTACTATAATAATGCATTCATTTAATTCCCTATTATAATAATGCATTCATTTAATTCCCTATTATAATAATGCATTCATTTAATTCCCTATTATAATAATGCATTCATTTAATCCCCTATTATAATAATGCATTCATTTAATTCCCTATTATAATAATGCATTCATTTAATCCCCTATTATAATAATGCATTCATTTAATTCCCTACTATAATAATGCATTCATTTAATTCCCTATTATAATAATGCATTCATTTAATTCCCTATTATAATAATGCATTCATTTAATTCCCTATTATAATAATGCATTCATTTAATTCCCTATTATAATAATGCATTCATTTAATTCCCTATTATAATAATGCATTCATTTAATCCCCTATTATAATAATGCATTCATTTAATCCCCTATTATAATAATGCATTCATTTAATTCCCTATTATAATAATGCATTCATTTAATTCCCTATTATAATGAAGCACCAGGAGGTGCAAACCCTCAGCGTATGTCCACCACATCCTCTCAATAATGTAGATGCCAGCACAGAATAGGATTAAATAAGCCACATCAATAGTTACATAACCATACTTGTGATGTAGCATGCATATGTTGACATACTGGTCATTGATTATGGTATTTCATTATTCCAAATTAGCTACAAGTTGAATTAAACTACATATGTAGTAGCTGAATTATTGGATGTGAATATTTAATGAAACATTTTAACTTTATATACCAACAATTCGCACGTCCAAAATAGTATTTTATAATTAAGTTTTAATGTAAACAAATTTTTTTTAAATAAATGAAAATGTGTTTTGAATAATAAACTAAATCAGAAATGTGAAGAAATGGGTAAAAAATAATTTTAAGAGATGGAATGACACTGAAAAAAGAAAACCGTTGACTCGGGCAAAACAGCAAACAAATAGAAAAGTTTTAGCTACACTTGGTGCACAACCACAACAATTATTTTTTTTATTTGTGATGTAATCGATCTGAGAAATAGGTTTTGCCATTAACAATTCCTTTACAGTTACTGTATGATTTGACGGAAGGTTTGCCAGCTGGTTTACAATCTCGCCATATGCAGAGCATGCAACATGATCTACAGCTCCATCATCACCAGCAAATCGCAACAATACTTTGGCCGAAACTTGTGTCTTGCACAGATCATAGACTTGTATCATCTGACAATCAATTGACGTGCATTTACCTAATGGAGGGGTCAATGGCTCCACTCGAGCAGCACAAGTCATGCATGCACTGTATTCATCTAGCCTTGAAACACCAACAATTCGCACGTCCAAAATAGTAGTATTTTCATCATCTATTAGTGCAGAGACGTTAGTTTCAACCATACTGATAGAAGAAATAGAGAAATTTCCATTAGGAATAGATAAATGTTTCTTCGATTGAAACTCTTTCACAATAAAATTACTTAAGTTGTACGATTGTTCTTCTTGTAGTGACCCAATATGCTCTTCCCAAAGTACAACAGTTGTAGCAGCTGTTTTGTCAGCAACATGAATGTCCTGTTTCTTTTTTTTATCAGAACCGACTTCGACAGGTGAAAGTACTTTCAGAACCTTAATGTTTACTGAAACTTTAGTATACTGATCTAAAGTTGGAAGTTCATTCAGGGTAATATTTTGAGGTTCATCTTGAGGTATCACAATTTTATCTATATCCATGCCAACCGATGACTTAGATATCATGGAGTCTGTTTTCAAAAGAATATCAAATCCTAGTCCTCGTCGTGAGGTTTTTATTTGACAGTTAGATATTTTAACTGGTGACTTCTTGACATGCAGATCCCGCAATTGAATTTGCTGCTGGTTATTGAAACCTACAAGTCGCACTTGAGAGGTATGATCAGCAATCATAGCTTCGAAAAATGAGCTTTTTCGTCCCTTTTTAATTGGTGAAATGGAAGTTATAGCTCCATGAATGTTGGCATTGGAAGTTGGTCTATCCAACTCATTTAGTTGGCTAATGTCACGTTTAGACATCTTCACAAAGGAATCCCTAAAGATTAGAGACAAATCATAAAACAAGTGACCCAGTAGGAAAAATGTCATATCTAAAATAATTGAAATCACTTAATTAAGATCACTAAAAATTGCCGCTTTTAAAACTTCCCCCCCTTTCTCCCCAAGCAATTCTCACCTATTAGTATGAATATTTTTTCCCTCAGATGTATGATACAATTACCATTCTTTCTCTTTATATTGCATGCGTAATTTAAAGAAATCACAATGATTAAATCTGGTATTGACTTCTGCTTCCCATGAAGCTAATCCGACAAAGAAATTGATAAAACCGAAAAATGTATTGTATATGAAGCCAAGAGTTGAATTATTATCAACCTTGTAGCACTTATTTTACAACTTGTCTGTTTGTATAAAAGTACACATAACTACATTTGACAACTAATTTTTACTTGAAGCACAAACAGAATTGATTAATCAAATAACTTACCATAAAACAATAAACATCAACTAAGAATACATCAACTAAGAATAGATCAACTAAGAATTAGAACAATAATTTTGTGTTAACACTAATTCACAATGCTTAACCCATTGCTTTCAGCATGATTTGCTGCACTGCTTTCAAAGAACTGATGCTTTGTTGCACTGCTTTCACAGAACTGATGCTTTGCTGCACTGCTTTCACAGCACTAATGCTTTGTTGCACTGCTTTCACAGAACTGATGCTTTGCTGCACTGCTTTCACAGAACTGATGCTTTGCTGCACTGCTTTCACAGCACTAATGCTTTGTTGCACTGCTTTCACAGAACTGATGCTTTGCTGCACTGCTTTCACAGAACTGATGCTTTGCTGCACTGCTTTCACAGAACTGATGCTTTGCTGCACTGCTTTCACAGAACTGATGCTTTGCTGCAATGCTTTCACACTGCTTACATTGTATACACACTGTTCTCACGATTTTGCTGCATAGTTTTCATAATGCTGATACACAAAGGTACTATTAATCATGCTGGGAAAGATATACACGAATGAGGTCATGGTCAGAATAATAAATATCAGTCACATGTACTTTATTACACTGTGATGGTCTATTGCAATACACGTGGTCTATGAGACTACCGCTGTCAGTGGTAGGATAGTTAACTAACTGTGAGTATCCATGAGAAGACATAAAATTAAGTAACTTTGTGTTTGATTCCAACAATAGGTTATCATTAAAATCTCCCAGAATAATACTTGTCATGTTAGGACATTGTGACTCAAGAATGGTGCTCATGCATGATAACAGTGTATTCACAGGAACCTCAGGAGACCTGTAGACTACAGTGACTTGCACATATTCATGTACAGACAAGATGGCTGAAGTGGCTTCCATTGCAATGTTGTGGAAAGGAAAGTTAACAGTATTAACCACTTGTATAGCACTATTAACAGCCATCAACACACCACCTTTGCTGTTTCCAATGACACGATTTTGTTGTGCTACAACACTACAATTATCTTGAATGCTCGGGTGGGCATGATTGGGAGTGAGCCATGTTTCAGTTATGCAAACAACATCTGCAGATTGCAGCACAGGGTCTTGGTTTATGTCAGGTAATTTGGCATTAATGGATCTGACATTCAACAGAGCAACACATACATCCTCACTATTAGATATGACCTGAGGAAGAGTAATAGTTAACAATTTACTATTTAATCGTTCCATCTCAAATTCCACATTATGACTAACTTTAATGGCTTTGGGGTTGAAGTTCAGTATGTACAGGTCATTAATTTTCTTAACTCGACTGAATGCTACATAAGCTTGTCCAGGACTAAAACTCCCACCTTTCATGTCAACCACTATTTTATCAAGAGTTAAACCTTGTACTTTGTGAATAGTGGTGGCCCATGCAAGAGTCAATGGGAATTGCACGCGTGTAATTTCTGAACCTTTCTTCCCTCTAGCTAGAAATATTCCTTCGTGTCTAGTGAGCGGAACAGCATGAGAAAAACCTCTGAAATGGCTAGCACGTTTAGCCTTCACACCAACAGCAGAGCTATCAAATTTGACAAGTATATGCGTGACTTTGTTATCATTGTTAGTTGCTATGTGGACCACTTCACCTCTGGCTCCATTCACAAGACCATCTGACACATCCACATTAGTGGTCAACATCACTCTGGCTCCTACTGCTAATTTTAAAACACCATGAAGGCCACCAGTTTCTGTTCTTTTCTTAGATAGACTGGATAGATCAATATGGTGAGTTAGACCTGCTACTGCATCACATGCATGAATAGAATATTGGTGATTCTCTGAGGCTAATGCATCCAACATGTGACTATTGCGTGCATCAACATCAGCATTCAATCTATATGCATGTAGAGCATCAGTTGGATAACTATCAGAATCATGAGATACTTCTCTAGACCTCAAAATTAAATTATCATCAATGGTACACTTGCCAGTTCTTACCCGACACAGCAGCTCACAGAAAGCACTGTCATCTTTCTGCCTCATTATCTCATCCAGTTCAATCATTTGAAAGTTATCAACCCATAATGAACCAGAACCATAGAGCTTGGCATAACTATCACTGACTGAACTGAATATTGGGGATTGTCCCACTGGAGGTAACTGGTATAGATCACCAACAGCTAGAATACTGACACCACCAAAAGGAATATCAGGCAGCACCGACTTTATTTGCTGCAATCTCTTATGTATTTCTAATAACATGTTAGCACCAACCATACTCACTTCATCAATGATTAATAAAACTAATTTGCACAATTTGGACCTTAATGAGTTTAATTTATCATGACCGAGAGGTTGGAATACACCATATTTTCCACGACCAAGAACTAATGCTGAGTGTATGGTCATTCCATTAATTATGAATGCAGCTACACCAGTAGGAGCTGTTAGTAATACAGTGATGTCATCAGGTTCTATGGTACCAGACAGTCTAAGTAATTTGAGAGTATCTGAATGAATCATTTTGATCACATGCGACTTTCCAACACCACCAGGGCCACTCATGAACAGAAAATAAGGTTGTATTGGTTTTTCTTGCTTCAATGCCAGTACTGCTTTTTTGCACCATGTTCGATGAAACATGACTATCTGCCTCTGTTTAGAATTGAGACCTCTCATTAGTTCTCTATATTCACTGGGTAGAATTTCTTGCTTGTTGGCTGCAGTTTCAAACCGTGTATGTAAACTACCATGACTTGTAGATGTAATGAGATTGGTATTATCCTCAATGTCTTCTTGGGACACTTCAGTAAGGTGTTCCAAACTTTGTGCACGGGATTGAGCCTGAGTTGATTCAGTGTTCGGTGCAATCTGATTCCATGCATGCTCAGGAATATTATTCTCATCTACTTCCAGGCCTTCGATATCGGCTAGTGTGTATTTTTGTTCATTGGCAACAATAATAGGTTTTATATGGTTGTAATGCTCCTCATAAGTGGAATATCCTCCAAGAAGGTCAGTGGTTTCATTTAACCAAGGATAGTACAACATCAATTTGGCTCTAAACCAGTTGGTAGAATCATAGTCTTTATTGTAAGTTCTGAATCTAATAACAGCTGGTTTTCTACGTTTGTTCATTTTGCCATAGCCATTGGTCAATGTAATCTGTGTGGACTCAGTGTCAGTCTCATTGGGGGGAAGAACATCATTGTCTGCATCTCTTGGCTGGTATTTGGTAACATACGTGGCTGCAAACTCGGCTAGACACATGCACTGAAGTTTATTGGGTCTGTGTTCATATCTATCAATGAGACTCTTCTGAAACACATTTGTATCATCATCATCTAAGTCTTTCAGGGCATTGCTATCTTTAAGTACAGCTATTCTCTCATGTTTGGGGTTAACATCAATAAACACAACAGATCTACTTAACTGTTTCATTGGTATTGACAGGATTCTATAAACAGCTTCTTGGGCACTGACTTCTCTATGAGTAAGGAAAGCAGAACCAACTTTACGCATTTGGATTTTAAGATCTTCATTTCTGGCTTCAGCTGCAACATTTTTCAACAACTCTCCCATGGATCTTTCAGATTTCATAATGTAAGAGGCCACATACATGACACATGCATAGGCATTGAGTACATACTGTATGTCCATGTTGGCTTGCCATGCTAACATTACGGAAGCATTGTAATTGTTGATGTTGCATTCATTTGGTTTACGCTTCAGAATAACCACACTGGCCTTAGTGGACACTTCCAATGCAGACATATACTGGTCTAAAGTCACATTTGCTTTGACTAGTAAGCTATTCATGCTGTCATTGGGATTTTGTACAAGTACCTTGTACACTGAAGTAAGTATATCACTGGAGGAGTCAGAACATTTCTCACTTGGTTCAGATATCAGTGTGGCAATACTAGGGGGATGTGGAAAATTGAATCGACAACGTTTGTTACGCTTGCAATAGTTTGAATGCCTATGTTGTTGTACAAGTAACACTAACTCTGTCAGTTTGTCATTATTCTCAGGCAATGCACAGGTGATATATTGGTCAATGAACTCACACACACTGGTATTGCTGTCTAATCCATATTTTGGGGCATCTTTGATCCACAACAAACAATGAGCATGTGGGGAGCCTCTGGCTTGAAACTCAATTCTGATGGCATAGTCAACTAGTTCACCAAGTGGATTGGCTGAGGACTTAAGAAACTCTTGAAAAAATGTAGTGAGTCTATACTGGTAATGTCTAGCAGCAGTGACTGGGTTACGTCTGATCCACTTTGACTTATCCTCAAATGTCATGGCAGCTACTTGTTCATCAGTGTATGTTACACCATACTGCCTGGCTATTGTCTGAATCACATCTGGCCATTTTAAGTCAGCTGCTGAAAGTGTAAGAAACCAAGTGGGAGTGCCAAGTTGC
>WLWD01002553.1_pt1 | contig 23823 bp, 15 predicted proteins | sample 6712731 | NCBI WGS metagenome assembly WLWD01 (sample SAMN12718690, study PRJNA576275) | sponge metagenome | isolation source: marine sponge | host: Mycale hentscheli | place: New Zealand: South Island, Marlborough, Capsize Point | collected 2014-11-01 | reverse complement strand
CACATGTCCTAATTTCGTGAATGAAGAAAAAACAGTTGTGGTATTCTCATGCTGTTATATATATCTTTATTAACATAAATTAATTTGTAACCATTATTATTGTAGCCAAGTAATGTGGTCTCATAACACAATTTCGATTTTGCCATATATGTTACCCCATCCCATGCTATGAATTTGTTAAAATATCCTGGTAGTATAAAAAAAACAGAATATCTAGCTCTATTATAGCTTACTGCACTAATAACATCATTGGGTCCTAAATCTTCATCTTCATTTTCATAGAAATTTTAAATATTGTGTGATATGTATTTATATAAGTACACAAGATAATTCACAACTTTTTCTTTTTTAACTCACCTATTAATGTATACAACAATGAACACAAAATTTTGAAATACTTTAAAGCAAGTATCAGTAAATGTAACTGAAATGCATACATCAGCAAATAGCTGTTCACTCATTTTTTGAGGACATAGAGAGCTGATATATTGTTTGGATTAGCTACATCTAAAAAGCTAGCAGAAAATATTGACAAAAAGCAATAAAGTAGTAGACATTATATCAATACAACTGATGTTATTCCTTATGTTATATCAGAATGATTCATACTCTTCTGGCTCCTGGTGGTTAATTTAGACTATTACTTAGCCTAACCAAAGTGTAAACAGTGTGGGTATGTGGCTTTGATTAATGAGAGTAGTACACATAAAATGTTTGTAGTTCTACAGATGGGAAGTTGTAAAGTAACAGTCTGTTTTTTTTAACTCTTGTGAGTGATATTCAATTCTAACATAGCTGTATATTTTTAAGTTAAACGTAACCAATACTAAACAGTATCTACTTTTTGACACAAACATTCTATAAAAACAAACATTCACAAAGTGTTACTCACTCTTACTTTAATGTGAGAAGAGTTGTCTGTTAAATATGTTTTCAACACTGAGGCAAACATTATGAGAGAACATGAATGAGTGCATGTTTATTCACAATTTTGGAATGACAACACCTCACTCAATCTCTTGATCTATATGCTGTACTTTGTTTTATAATTATTCAATCTATGTGATATCTCTTGCAACTGTTTCAGCTAGCTATGTGTTATGCACTAAAACTAATCACATGTGAAATAAAATTACATTCTTTTAATATTTTAATAACGAAAAAGACAATAATAATAAGTGTCAATGTTAAACAAAAAACAATTAAACATCTAGAGAAGAAATATAACAATTACTTTATGTTCTTAACTGTTTCATAAGATATATTTTGAGTTAATTCAACATTTTTATCTATTTCTATTTCATCATACAGAGGACCTTTATTTAAGTCAATATTCTTCATAGATGTATTGACTTGTTTTGCATTATAAGTTCTTGTGAATTTGACTCCAAACAGTAGTCCTAGGACTAGTCCCAGAGTGAGTGCCAGCACAAAACTCCCAATAATACCTCCAATAATTAATTCCAGACTGTAACTGGTGTGGCAAGTTGGACATTGTTGAGGACATTGCTGTGAACAATGCTGAGGACACTGCATCTATTAATGATTAATTATTAGAATAACGTAAAGTTATACAGTAAATTATATTCAATTATATCTCAAACATACTTGGAATATTTCAGCATTGGTAGTCACTTTCTGAAATTCTGAAATACAATATTGAAATCATAAAATAGAGAGATTCCAAGACAATATTAATGAAAATGAATTCTTATAATTTATGTACAATTATACATTTAGTAAATTGTTGACCAGAAGAGGACATTTCTTCTCATGCACATACTCTTCCTTTACTTGAATCAATGTGTGATGAGAATACTAATTGTACTCGAAGCTAGATCTAACTCTATAATTTACACTCATATTTGTAGGCGTAAGTTTAAATCTGATTCACTGTACCTGAATCAGTTTGTAAAGTTGTTAATGCCTGACAATCTATATTTTCACTCCATATTCCTTCATCCTCACAGGTCACTTGTATTTTGGAAGGACTACAATCTCGTGAAATTGTCCATGTTCCATTGGAATAGAGAGTGTAGTTTGTATCTTCATTATTGTCATTCAAAATACATACACCTTAATAAAACATACATAATAGCATCGCTTAACAGAAAATCCTTCTGAAATATTATATAGAAGGATAACAAGTATTTAAACAATCTTTCTACTCTTACCTAAATTGAATGTACTATTATACTGGCACTGAAAAAATACTATATTGTTAGGAGCAGTTAGTGTTATAGGACTTGTCCATGTTGTGAACATATTCGAAGGTGATGTTTGGTAGAAAATATTTCTAGCATTTTCATTAATAAATGGCTGAATAATCAGTTCACTAGTACTACTTGATTCTCTGCTAACTCTCAAAGCAGTAGGCACAAGACCTGTAACAACACAAATAGAAATGAACTTTTGTGGTAGCATTAACTAATGATATTAACTTACTTCTTCCTGGAACATTTATGGTAAAAGATTGCCCACCACAAGACATAACAGTACCGTTTAAGAGTTCTGGATTACTAACTGTAGCTATAACACTAATGTTGGAAGAACTAAATTCTGTAACATTGAAGATAACTTCAGTAGCTCCAATCTCAAGTGTTGTTAATCTTGATTGTGGTGGGAGAAGAGAGAGAACAATATAGTCTCGCTCTCTGCTTCCTACTGGGGTCCACTGCCATTCTAAATCTCCACCACTCACAGTACATCTATACATGGCTTCTTCACCAGGACAAGGACCTTTGTCCACCATTAGTTCTCCTGGTATCAAATAATACCAGATAATATGACATGTAAGCATTAGATCCAGTCTTTCTTACCAACCACAGATTTAGCTAGCTAAATAAAAGTTAAATAAGGGATGTGGGCAGGAGAATTAAAATTAATATTGTGCAAAAGATAAGATATTAGTTCCATATAATTTGTATTTTCACTATAGTCATAAATATTTACAAAATGCACAAATGTTTCAACCATTTTTACAATTGTCATCATCAGTGTGTCGATGATAATAATAATAGTCAAAAATAATGTCCTGAGGAACTTGCTGTTACGACAGAGCTATAACAAAAATAAGTTGTCATGAAAAAGTTATAACAAAAAAAAGTCCTGGCTACAAGCTATATTCTTGTTAGGCAATTATATATGGAGGCAATAAACCAGTATCCCTGTTCATTGATGGTCCACTCATTCTTATTTGCCAAGACTCTGAGTAACTGCTCTAGCTGATGGTGTGCACTGACTGCTCTCAAAGTTGTGATCTCTATCTTGGAGTGACAGAAGCACATCTAAAATACTATGTGCCAAATCCACTCTACTTAAAGAATAATGAAACTGGCAGAATTGCCAAGTTTTATGAGTAGCTACATGATGTAAATGCACAATCCATAACACCTAGTGCACATACATGATAAAAGTTTCTGTTCTGAAAAATACAAATAGTATTATATATTATACATTAGCTATATGTCTTGAGGAATGATATGTATGTGTCATACTAATAACTAGTCCATTTATGGCGTTTTAATTGTGATGTATTTAGCTAGACCTCCGGTATATGCTATCTTTAGCACTGCTGCCTAAAAAGTATCTATTGACAACCATAACAAAATAGTAAATTAGTGTATAATGCGTTGAACTAGTTTGTTAACCACTATATACAGTCTCATTGTCTCAACTCTTGTATCATCGCAGTTTACAGATTTTGTTATGGTTTTCAAAAGATTCTTTTCAGACCGTGTAGCCTTATATTAATAGTTATTTTGAATTTTACCTTTTACAGAAGAAAATATAAACAGACTTGCACAAATAATAACTACTTTCTTTAAAGGTCATTCCTACGTACTCTGGAATACTTAATCTGAAAGAAGTTTACAAGTTAGAATAATCTGCAAGCTATCACAGAGAGGGAGACTTGACTTTGAACACAATCTAGAACGCAATCTTGAACATAATCTTTCTAGAGTATTCGTGTACACTTCGACTTCCCTATATGATTATTGGCGAGCGAGCGGAGCGAGCGAGACACTTACAGGGGTAACACAATCGAAAATCGGGGATGTTTATTGGCGAGCGAGCGTAGCGAGCGAGACACTTGCAGGGGTAACACAATTGAAAATCGGGGATGTTTGTTTATTTAGATATATGTATGGACGTATGTATGTCATTTTGTACTTTGACCCTCGCGTTTTTGTGTTATTTATGTGGTCGACCCCGTCCCAAATTGCACTAAACAGAATCCTCTGGTTTATCGATCAGTATCAGTGTCACCCTAGAAATTGAATTGTTTACCGTTTTGAATTCTTTTGCCGGTGCAGTTCAAACTTGAAAACTTAAGGGACTTCCATTTCTATTCGAGTTAGTGGCGGTGGTAAGTCAATGCGCTCTTTGTGATGGTTATAAGCCTTGCGCAACAGTATTTACTTGAAAATACATTGTCCACTAGACTACCCCGAAGGTAAGTCTGTGTGTAGGTGCATGTCCAGTTGTGTCAAAGCATTGTGTATTACAACCACTACTTAGCTAAAGAATATAACAAAGAAAACTTTTAAATAACGTGTATTGTTTTGTTGTTGTTTTTTCCCTTCAATTCAAGCAGTTGCAGAGAGTTGTTACTCTATGGCACTGAAATTCCTTTACCGTGTATGCGAAATTTAAAAACTGGACCTTATTTTCAGTAACTTCAGTGTTAGAAGTCAGAATCATTCATATAAAAATAGTATAGTCTTTAGGCTCGCTCGCCATTTGTGCTCAAGCACATCACTAGTTTATTTATTTATTTATTTATTTGTATATATGTATGGACGTATGTATGTCATTTTGTACTTTGACCCTCGCGTTTTTGTGTTAGTTCGGTTGTCGACCCCGTCCCAAATTGCACTAAACAGAGTCCTCTGGTGATCGATCAGTACCCGTATAACCCTAGAAATTGAATTGTTTACCGTTTTGAATTCTTTTGCGGGTGCAGTTACAACTTGAAAACTTAAGGGACTTCCATTTCTATTCGAGTTAGTGGCGGTGGTAAGTCAATGCGCTCTTTGTCATGGTTATAAGCCGTGCGCAACAGTATTTACCTGAAAATACATTGTCCACTAGACTACTGCGAAGGTAAGTCTGTGTGGGTGCATGTCCAGTTGTGTCAAAGCATTGTGTGTTACAACCACTACTTAGCTAAAGAATATCACAAAGAAAACTTTTAAATAACGTGTTAGGTTTTGTTGTTGTTTTTTTCCTTCAATTCAAGCAGTTGCAGAGAGTTGTTACTATGGCACTGAAATCCCTTTACCCTGTATGCTAAATTTAAAAACTGGACCTTATTTTCAGTAGCTTCAGTGTTAGAAGTCAATAAAAATAGTATAGTCTTTAGGCTCGCTCGCCATTTGTGCTCAAGCACACCACTAGTGTACTTTGACCCTCGTGTTTTTGTATTCCCTTGGTAGTCGCACCCATCCCATCATTACGAAGCTTTCAGTTCCGCGTGTAACTAGCTTTTTTTTGGTAACGCCCCCTATAGTCACGTCATAATCACGTGAGAAAATAATTTCTTGCTGTGATGGTATTTATTCTTGATGTGCTGCTGGGATAATGGGGTGCTGGAAGTGGAGTTTGGTGTTGAAATTATGATGTATCAAATTAGCTAGTATCACAAAAGTGATTCCCTTTTCATCAGTACAATCAATTATTCTCTCTAATGGACTGCTATGGCACTTTTGTCTCTGACATTGGAGGATATGGGTTTGGTGAGCAATATCTAACCAATAGTCAGTTCCCATACATCTATGTAAGCATGACGAACTGATCTTAAGTATTTCCAGAGTTGTTGCTGTCACTACCTGATTTGTAGCAGTGCAACCATGAGGACCAGGATGAGGATGAAGAAGTTCATAAAACTTCCCATCAACCCAAACCAAACCAGAAGTTAAAAATATTTAAGGAAATTATTGATTTTCTGGAAGAGGTGCTGAAATTTCTGGAAAGAAAAGTTCATTTGGCAGAGTCTCTTGAAGTGGGGTCAAAACTTAATTCTGTAGCAGCAATGCAAATAAAATCAACAATTATAGGCAAAATATGAGAGTGCTTTTTATACTTAATTTTTGAACGACGACAACAACGGATCACAATTATTCAATCTCTGTGTGTATTTTCAATTATTTCAGCTTTGTGCTAAGTACATAACTTTCGGTAGAATAATTAAGATTTTTTAACATTATTAAACAACAAACAGTATAGTAATAGAGAAGATAGTACTAGTAAGTAAGTATAAATGTAAAACAAAAATCTACTTTTGTAATAGAAATGCATTTATGTTCTTAACTGTTTCATAAGATATATTTTGAGTCAGTTCAACATTTTTTGTCTGTGTTTACTTCTTCATACAGAGGACCTTTACTTAAGTCCATTTTTGCCATTGATGCATTCACTTGTTTAACGTTGTAAGTTCTTGCGTATTTGACTCAGAATAATAGTCCCAGGACTAGTCCCAGAATGAGTGCCAGCACAAAACTCCCAATAACACTTCCAATAACTAACTCTAAACTGTAAATGCTGTAGCATGAAGTTGGACATTGCTGAGGATATTGCTGAGAACAATGCTGAGGACACTCCATCTATAAATAATTAATAAATAGCATTACAGGTATTTTAGTAGCTCTTTCAAACTTAATATTTCAAACATACTTGGTATATTTCAGCATTGGTAGTAGCTGTCACATTCTGAAATTCTGAAATACAATGTTGAAACATGAAAAATGGGATTAAAAAAAAACACCATTGAAAATGAATTCTTATAATTGAGGTACAATTTTAGTTAATCTTTGACCAGAATAGGTCATTTCTAAAACACATAGAACACTAATTATTCTACAATCTAGATCTAAGTTTATCAATAATTAAATATGCTTTTCTAATGTCTTGTGTAATGCAGATAGAAATTTCATATTGAGAATACTATTATAATTATAATAATTATAGTAATGCTTGGAAGTAGTATTGTTTCCCAGTTGTATATAGAAACAGGTAATATTAATGTTTTACTTAGGTTAGATACATTCTGGAATTAATTGTCATAGAATTAATTGTTATACAATTGTGGTTGTGTGCTTAGACTTTATTTCCTCAAGAATTCCGAAGTAGTGGATCAATTATTATTGGAAGTGTGATAGGAACTTTTGTTGTGGCACTCACTCTGGGCATCCTGCTGGGACTAATCTGTGGAGTCCAGTATACTAGAACAGTAATAAAGAACAAATTGTCCCAAGAAAATAAGGGCATCTCAAAAAACAATGTGAACTTGAATAAAGGACCTCTCTATGAAGATATAGACCTTGATAAAAATATTCCTCTGGCACAAAACGTTTCATATGATGTAGTAAAATTATAAATTAGCTTCTCAAAGTATATATTTTTATGTCATGACTAGAGTAGCATTATTTTTATTGATAAAATTATATTAGCAGTTTTTGCATGTGAAATCAACTAGCTATATCATAAGCAGTGTAAACTGAGGAGTACTTGTTGATAATTAAACAAAAAATATAACAAAAACACACTGCTTGCAGGCATATGATTTACTTAAGTGTACTGCTGGAAAATCTGTAGTGTGCTTGAAAGGAAACTATGTAGTAAACTCTTATTCTGGAACAAAAAGTACACTGGATTGGTAAAACATGAGTAAACATAGGAAGTTGTACATGTGTGGTTTGTAGTTTGTTCCAGAATTAGAGTTTACCACACGGTAAACTATGCAGTAAATTTACAGTAAACTTCAGTAAAACAAGGACTGGCAAGCAGTGACAATAACTTCAAATTTCAATTTCACTGGGAGTCCTACAAAACTGGTAGCTAGCTATATTTGTTGATAGACTCTCGTAGTATATAGTATAGTTGGTGTCCATCCAAATGCATTATCTTAAAAAATTACTTTGTATGACTATATCTTTAACTGAAAGTCATTCTGTAAAGTACAAGCAACATTGAAATATGTTAATGTTCTTGATTGAATGATAAAAGAGTTAGACATCACAAATGTACCGAAGGACGATGGCTATCCATTGGCTACAATACATTAAATATACTATATTAGCACAATAATAACTAAGACCATTTGAAAAATGTTTTAGCTATATTCACATACACTAACTGCAAAAAGATGTTATAAATTTTTACCAATCCCACACTGCATTATTTAATTTAATTTGCTCAAATACCAAAGTTGAATTTGAACTTGTTTAGCTTTTCCAGGAACTGTTTAAAAAGTACTAACATGAGTGTCATCATTCTTGGATAGTTTTAAGTTGACAGAAGATTCCTGCCCAGATATATACAGATGTTAGAAGTTGTTATTACCTAAAAGAGAGTAATTTTATTTATTCAATTATTCTGCATTTCTTTATTCTTTATTTTGACAGGAATGTATTGGCTCGATGCTTAATAATGTGATTGAAGAATAATGTATCTGAATAACACACTACACTTAATTTGAAACATGCTTAGTTATAACAATAACAATAAAATACAATTGTTTGAACAAAACTGACAGCTATTACACAAACTATAAAATCTAAAAATTAGTGAAAGATATTTTCTGACTTTTCATATTGCTATCTATATTTTAATTGACAAAAAGTAATTTTGTAAAAATCAATATGATATTGAAGCAATGTATATAGTCAAATGATACATTCACATCAACACACACACACACCTACACATACTTCCAGGTGTAACTGCCCACACAAAGTAGAGCCAACAGTATACACCAATGTTAAAAACAATGAACGCATAATACTTAAGGTCCAGCAAATGATTTCTACTAGGAAATAGTGAAATTCATTTTTTTTAACAACAAAATAAAGGAAGCATATGAAATCAAGTAATGATTGATAGCACCTGATTTAACTGATCTAAATAAACATAGCATCCCTCGTGGTGCATCGATTTTTGTTGGAAGTAAATTAGGTCCTTCGTCTTGATCTTCATTTTCATGAATTATTTATATATATTATAGCTATTGTGTGACATGTATTAATGTAACACTGGATAATTTACAGTTTTGTCTATTTAAACTTTTCTATACAATGTGTGCCACATTCACTGTACACAAGAGTATGAAACTAATTTATTATGCACTTTTTTGTTTTTACTTTTCATTCAAATAGATCCTTATTGATAATTTGTAAATTTTATACTTTTATTCCTTTTTATTCTTTTTAAAATTGATGCAAATAATAATTGCTTAAATTTTTTTCAATAATTATGCCATAAATCATATAAAATGTATGGTACACTTATGTACAATATGGACATTATCTTAAATATAATTGTGTGCAATTACTAATGAATGTGTGTTAGTAACTGTGGTAGACTAACGATACAACACTACACATTGGCTAGTAATTTAACGCTACAAAATTTATTGTCACCATAGCTAGCTATAATATAACTGGGCAATCAATATATGTAATGTGTAATTCAGAAAACAAATGATTTACTCGTTCTGTTAATTTATTGTGGTTATGTTGCACGTAACTTTGACCATGAAGCCGATATAATATTTGGACAAACTACCTAAAAAGGCTAGATAGGCAAAATAATGGGCCTTCTAATGATAGTTGAATTTTAGATGCAGTATCAGTAGCTAGTGGGAGATTAATTAGAAGTCAAATAGGATCATTTGCTTATTTTCCATGATAGGTAGTCAAAAATATTTTTGATGGAAAACTAAATATAGATGCCATAACATAAGCACAACTGATATTGTACCTTATAATATCAGTAAAAAGATATTTTATATGAAGAAACCAGCTAGAGGATCTAAGCTATAAATAATAAATGCTCATTGGGATTATTATGTATTGGTGTGCAAGTTATGAACTCAAAGCGGGGTGTCCAGACAGCATCTCCTGGTCAACATGTAAACACCTCATGAGGCGTAGTAACAGATTGAGGTTAATTAAGACAATAATGAATAAGCTTAACCAACTGTAACAGAAATATGTGGTTTCAAATAATGAATGTAGTAAACATGAAGAGTTGAGGAAGTTGTAATCCACAGTAACACAACTCTGGTTGTAATTTAAACCCTTGCAATTAATACTCATGCCAACACAGCTGCATCATTGCATGTTTACATAACCTAGATAAGCAAATATTTACATTTTGACAACACATTTTATGGAAAAAATACATTCAAAAACAGCTACTTGTATTCAGTGTGATAAAGTTTTTCCATTAAAATCGCTTATAATAAATTGAGGCTAACATTGTGGATAATACAAATGAGTGCAATAGCTTTAATATTATTTTGATAGAACAACACTGCTTAATCTATGTCCTATAATTTTACAATTATTCAATATAACATGTGCCACGTTTTTCCAATTATTTCAGCTATGTGTTATGCATTTAACCTCATCATGTGGAAAATTACAATGTATTATACTTTGTAATAATAGGAAAAACAGTGAAGAAAGTAAGCACTCAATGTGAAACAAATAAATTAACTATCTATAAGTGAAATATAACTATTACTTCATGTTCTTAACTGTTTCATAAGAAATATTTTGAGTCAGTTCAACATTTTTCTCTATTTCTACTTCTTCATACAGAGGGCCTTTATTTAAGTCAATTTTGTTCATTGATGAGTTGACTTGTTTAACGTTATAAGTTCTTGTGAATTTCACTCCAAATAGTACTCCCAGGACCAGTCCCAGAATGAGTGCAAGCACAAAACTTCCAATAACACTTCCAATAACTAACTCTAAACTGTACATATTGCTGTCACATGAAGTTGGATTCTCTAAAAAAGATTCCATACAAGAAAATACATTCTTAAAAATTACTCTGACAAAAAAAAAATTCTTAAAAATACTTGACAATTTTCATAAATCACCATTTAGATCACAAATCATGTATGTATAACAATCAATCTGGAAAGATTTCACATTTTTCATAGTTGTATCTAAATTCATAACAGTGTGGTTTCTTACTAGGGTGTCTGGGAAAAGTTATTAAACATGAATTTTTTGTACCAAATACAATTGAAAGTATAGTTGTAATTCTGATCATTAGAATATCTTGAGGCCCATCAATCTATATGATAATACACTTGTGTGGTGTCAGTAACGATGACGACCGATGATGACGACCGACAGTGTGTGTATTCATGAATAATTCTTAGCTTCAAACGGTTCGGTAATTGTCATCATTACATGATGTGTAAAGTGTCGTCACATTCAGAAAATTTAAATCGATAATAAATCGAAAATATAGAAGAAATTTTTTTTTGGAATAAAGTTTTATTAAAATAACACAAGCCTCAGTTATATTGTATAAAGAAGCACCTAGGGTACAAACTCTCAGTATTACTATACACTAGCTAGCTATTACAAAGATGAAAAGAATAATATATTAACAGTAGTATCAATATATGTCAATATTTAGCTAATGCAACTTGTTATGTAGTGAAGCATGAACAAGTTGATATGTAGAGAATTCAATTTGATTGTTCGGTTTAAGTCAGACAAAAAAAGCTCTCTCAAACATCAATCTTGTTGACAACTACTGCCAGTAAGAATAAGAATAATAATAATAATAGTAATGACCATCATGCAATGTTACAGTTCTGTACAGTGGAAATAATATTAATTTATTCTAGACAAATCTTTAACAAAAACATATGAATAGTACATTGTTAAGGCAGTAAGTGTCAGTAAAAATTCAAGCATCAGTTATAGCTGGAGAAGGTAAATGAGTGATGTCCACACCAATTGGAGGATCAATAACTGTGATAGTGCTGGTTTACAGTGCCCTACTAACTCCTAAATATTATCATAGAAATGGGTAATTTAAAGTACCCTGTCAATCTTCTGTCTTCCTTCATGCATACATACATTTGTGCTTATTAAAAATGTATAAATTTACCATTATAAGTGTGTTGTGTAGTTGGTGTTTTGAAAACAAGAGTATTTGTGTTTAACTTTGGACATGCGATATCTTCACTCCAAACTCCACTATTACACGTAACCTGAATCTGACCACATCTTCTTGTAATTAGCCAGGTCTCATTAGAAAATAGTGTGTAGTTCTTATCTCCAATATTATCGTCAAAAATACACGAGTCTAAATATACAAAAAAAAATATCAATGTGCAAAAATGACTCCTTCCAAAATCTTACCAATGGTGAAGGTAATGTTATTCTGACAGTGAAAGAAGTGAACAGTGTCCGGACCATGTAGTATTATGGGAAGTGAGATCTCCATGCGAGAGTTTGTTGCTGACAACTGATAGGTAATACCATCACGTTCAAAATTAGGATATATGGACACAGAACTTCCATTTAGTGATGCTGTCAATTGTGTCGATAAATTGTCTATAATAAAAATATTAATAATAATTATAATTTGTACTATAACACAGTGGTGTTATAACTACAAAAAATGTCTTAATAATGTATCTGTCAAATACTATATTATTGGATAGTTATGTTAAACTTTCAAAAATGCTAGTAATTAGTAATAATCATGCCATTTAATCACATGGCAAATGAATTAACTAAGCCATAATGTGCTATCTTGTCAATTAAAAACTAACGTTATCCTCAGAATAAAATATCATCAATGTTTCTTCAGGTAAAATTTCACTTTTTATACATAACGCAACCATATCAAAATATTTGTTTGTAGCAATTGCATTTTTAGAAATGATTAACTTTCTGCACATTTTCACTGCCCAAATAGTCATTTTTTGCATTTATGTGCAACATTATCTCAAGATGTCCTCATAATATATTATTTATATTGTATATGTATCAATACAAAATAATGTGGTATTGTTTTGATATACCATGGCAATGGAAAACTAAAATAATGATCTGATTGATCACGGCAATCTGTTCATATTCTAGCAGTACCATTATCCACTTAGCAATAATGTGGTGAAATATCAGGGCAACATTATTAAATAATGGTGAGTAAAGCTTGAAAAATGGAAAAATCAATATGGGATTGATTCATTGACTAAAATTCACTACAGGATATAATATTCAATTATGAAAGCACAAAAAAAAACTTAGGTAATCATATCAATGGCACTTGTGTAATGACAGCTTTCAATTGATTTTCGCCCTGTAACTTTTTCTCTTGACACTAGTGCTATTAATCATAGATAGCACTTTTTTGTGCTATTATATCTGTAATACTCTATGCTAGATGTATTCACCATACTATTATAAGGTCTGTAACCAGTGTGACAACTCATGCTATCACACTGGTATTGTCACATATTGAATTGCGCAAGCTCATTGTCCGAAAAAAAATACCTACCAGCCTAACTTACTCAATCCCAAGTTTTTTTACAACTACAATTCTCTAAAAATAACTATCCAACTGGGTCATGAAACTACCCTTAATATATCAGATGGGGATGTGCATGTGAGGTACTTATATGAACTAATATATTCAGAGTGTAACAGCCATCTTTATAGGCTGAGTTATAGTCAACTTTACTAGCTGAGTTACCAACCCTGACACAAACTGTTATAATCAACTTTACTAGCTGAGTCACCATGCTGGTACAAACTTCTACGGTGAAGATATCTAGCATAAAATTAACTACTTATTAAATTCGTCAAGATGATATAGCAAGATATTTCATTCTCAGTCTTTATACTGTATTCACTCTTTTCCGTCTTTTGAAAATATATTATCTTGCATGTGAATTATTCATCCATATTACACTTGACTCATCTTCTGATCCTTGACATATCTCATGACATATCTCATGGCATTTCTCGGTGTTACCATAGTAGTTATTTGCAACCACCTAGCTTACCAGGTCCCAAAGTTTTACTGCTACTGCAACTATCTCACCAAGTGAAACAGCCACTAAGGTATCATATTGATGGGGCAATACTCAAAGTCATACCATTGCAGTCAAGACATTTGACATAGAATAAGCCACACTCATAGGTGATACAACTAGCTATTTTATTCTCAGACTATAATATTTTCACTGGGCCTTGCTCATTCAAATTAATAACTCCGCTTGTTGTATATCTCGCTGTATCACTTTTAACTTATGTATAAAATATAATAATATACTAGTGATGTGCTTGAGCACAAATGGCGAGCGAGCCTAAAGACTATACTATTTTTATATGAATGATTTTGACTTCTAACACTGAAGCTACTGAAAATAAGGTCCGTTTTAAAATTTCGCATACACGGTAAAGGGATTTCAGTGCCATAGTAACAACTCTCTGCAACTGCTTGAATTGAAGGAAAAAAACAACAACAAAACAATACACGTTATTTAAACGTTAAGTAGTGGTTGTAACACACAATGCTTTGACACAACTGGACATGCACCTACACAGACTTACCTTCGTGGTAGTATAGTGGACAATGTATTTTCAAGTAAATACTGTTGCGCACGGCTTATAACCATGACAAAGAGCGCATTGACTTACCACCGCCACTAACTCGAATAGAAATGGAAGTCCCTAAGTTTTCAAGTTTGAACTGCACCCGCAAAAGAATTCAAAACGGTAAACAATTCAATTTCTAGGGTGATAGCTACGGGTACTGATCGATAAACCAGAGGATTCTGTTTAGTGCAATTTGGGATGGGGTCGACCACGTAACTAACACAAAAACGCGAGGGTCAAAGTACGAAATGACATACGTATGTCCAAACATATATACAAATAAACAAACATCCCCGATTTTTTCATTTTTACCCCTGTAAGTGTCTCGCTCGCTACGCTCGCTCGCCAATAATACACTACACCAAAATAATATTTTGTAATTTCACTTGAAAGAAATTTCACTTGAAAGAATTTTGACTTTTTCATAAACTTAGTTACTTTATTATTAAATAGTCTGTTACAAATTATCTCTTTAACAAAATTTAAATTTGAACAATTAAGCCATTTCAATGATAACTTACAGTTTAATAGTGGAATATCTATTACGAGTGATTGGCCATTACAATTCATTACAACGCCGTTTAACTGCTGTGGGTTAAAGAAAGTAGCAATGATATTAGTATATGGAGGACCGACATCTGTTATGTTGAATTGTACTGGAATATTATGAATATGTTGATTCATGATTCCAATTGGAGTGAAACCAGGTATAACAGAGTATCTTTCAATAGTGGAAGATAAAGTCCAGGTCCAAGTCACTAGATCTGCTCCACTTACATTACATCTATAGACTACATTTTCACCAGGACAAGCAGGACTTCTTCGGAGAATGAGATCCCCTTCAATACCTAGCTAATACAGTTAGGCTGAACTATTTCTTTCGCTAGATAAATGTAATTACCTGCTGCTAGTAGGTGCAATATACTGAGACAAATAGTAAACGATTTAGATCTCATGGTAAGTCCTGCGGGTGTCAACTATACCTACTTGTTAAACAGCTCGCACCATGTAAGACAAACAACGGAATCTGTGTCACATGATTAAGATTTCCGTACGCCCGAAATAGCGGGGCCACGCCCGATCTCTTTTGAACCAATTGAACGAAAAGTTAAGCAAATATTTTTTTTTATTACACTCTCTGAATACTCTCACTCAATCCTGTTATGTATGGATTAGTAAGAATCAAACCATTCTCTTGCCCAGTATTTGTGTAATCTCTAGAAGGTAACTCTTATTAGCCTACCCTAATGGTTGCATTGTCAGAACCATTATTTTGAAGTACTTTATGTAGATGTGTCTCTTCTTCTTTCAAGTTTTCACTCATACTAGTTACCCTCCTAGCTGTCTGACAAGCATCTCACTATTCCTCTCTTTACATGATTAGGATGATGAGACTTAAAGTGAAGGTAATCCATATAATGTGTATACGTTTTTTAACACAGTGTAGATAAGTACCATCACTCTCTTTCTTCAATAAGAAATCCAGAAAAGGTAGCTTACTATCTTCATCTGATTCTATGGTGAATTATATAGAAGGTCTTATAGAGTTTAAACGGTTTAACCAAAAAATTTCAGTTCCTTCTTAACTATGTGAAAGGTGTCATCTGTACATATCTCTTCCATAGCACAGGTTTGACTAGAGACTTTGACATCAAAACAGCATTGAGTCAGATAAGACAGTAAGATCACATCTTACTAAAATCACAAACACTTTTATATCCATTACCACCGAGTCATCCATATTGTATAGTATACCTGGGAGCTGTGGTAAAGTATATATAGGTGAAATAACTAGAAGACTGAGCAGAGAGTGAAGAACTTGGATGATTGCAAGAGAAGTGATGAGAATGTTTCAGCCATAGCTGAACGTGCTTAGCAGCAACATCACCACATTAAATGGGATGATTATAAGAGTTGTATAAATAATCAGTAACAATCATGAGTTAAGATCGAGGAAGCTCTATGCATACAGATGTCACCGAGAAAACAACAAGTTTAATAGAGACATTAATTTAGAGCTTCTAGGATGCTGGCTGTCTATGCTGCATACTAATCACCCTTCAGGATATAATAAACAGTAAACGACTCTCCAGAAATCTTGCTATTTACATTGTCATTGATTATATCACCAAGGAGAATTCAACTTCAGTTGACCCTGGAATAGGACTTCGTAAGAAGTCGAAACATTAAGTTAAGCTTAGATAGTGATAGAAACAATATCCAAACTCTAATAGTCATATACTTAGTACACTGTTAAAAATGAGGAGTTCAGGTAACCCCAAAAGTGGGGTTCCAGTAACTGGGAAAATTAAACTCCCCTTGAATGGTCACAGCAACTCTTCTGGGGAGTTAAACAATTTCTATGCGGAACATCTGATGAAGAAATATAAAAATCACTGAAGGTTAGCAATTCTACTGCAAACAAAAGTCAAAAAGAAGGATGTTTCTTCATCCCATGCTTAACATCATCTTCCTTGTGGTACTTACTATTAGCTTATCTGTTAACTTATGAGATTTCCACTAACTACTTTACTGATTTACTCCCCCTCAAATTACTCCCCAAAGGAGTTTCTCTAAACTTCTCATTTTTAACAGTGTATACTTCATTTTTTTCTCTCCTTTACTGTGAACGGAAGTAAATATTTTAGCCACACCACACATATAACTTCAGGAATATCAGCATCTGTTCAATCGTGATGAACCTGCACTTGAATTCTCTGCTGTTTTTCTGGCCTAGTCTGAGTCCAAGTGACCTAATAAACATTCAGCTCCTGTGATGCAAAATTTTGCTCTCACGTCGGTATGAGTAAAGCTTTCTACTTACATATATCTTTTAGTGTAACGTAATGCACTACTTAATTTTGTAAGAGTTATAGCAATTCAATATTAATAGCACAAACAACAGAATTTTTTCAACAGATTAGAAAGGGAATCATCGGGAAGTATCTGAGAAAGTTAAACCTCAAATATACAGATAGTAAGTGCACTATCTAGTGTAGCTACACTGTAAATGATGATAAAAAATGGCCTATAGCGAGTGATAGCACGAGTAACCTCTATCTAGCCATATCACTCTGACGAGTATAATAAGTGGTTTATTCCACACTAGATATTTTCACTGAAGTTAGCGAAAACGTTATCTCACGGGTCACGTACCTAAAAATATTATTGTGAAGATATCTAGGGTGGAATAAATAGGACTTATTGCATGAGTTAGAGTGTGATATGATGAAATATTTCATGAACAGGCTAATTTGTTTTCATGAGCCAAAGGCGAGTGAAAATAAAGCCTGAGAGTGAAATATCTAGCCATATCACTCCCAGTGTAATAAGTGGTTTATTCCACACTAGATATCTTCATTAAAATAGTTGGGTTTTTTTGGTAACTCATGGTGTAACTCACAACGGAAGTCCATGCCCTGGACAATCTGCTATATACAGATGTAATGTTCAAAATGAAGATTTAGTGTGGAGATGGTTCACTGATCCACAGAGACAGTTTGCAGTTTCCAGTAATATCCAGCCATCAAGTAACATTAGAACATTGGTGATAGGAGTTTATGTGGTGTTTAATATAACAGATGATCAACTCAATCCATCAGTCATCAGTGCAGTGGCTATCATTATGCAGACACTCTGAATGGAGTCACAATGACTTGTGGTGGACAGAACCAGGTTATAAGAATTTTGCAAACAAGTAAAGTTTCTTTTTCGCAAGTAATTTTAATGCTTTAATTAGTGCATTTTTGTATTTTTTACAGGTCTTGTCCCTACTGCATTGCAATTTAGAATGTCAGATAATGCTAATGAAGTCAGCATTTACCCTCTTATAGAGGAGGATTACAGAAACAATATTATATTCTATCAATTATCACATTCAAATGCTCTGGTAGCATTAACAAACTCTATTCTATTGTCTGGACCTGTTAATATTACATTCTTTCATTGCATGTACAATGGTACATTTACAATAAGTGAGTTTTAAATCAAGATGTTTGGACAAAATACAACGCATTTGAAAGTTAGTATTATTATTGCAGATGCATGTATTTTTCAAGAAAGTTCTATGGAAAGAAATTACACTTTCTATATGAATGGGACATAGGTAATTTCAAGACATTGCAGTCCTCCAGATATTCTGGTGACTTGTTTGGATGATCTCTGGAGTCCAGATCCATTTTGTGAGGAGTTGGACATAACAATGGGTACAACTAGTGGAACAGGTACTGGAAGTTCAGGCAAGATAAATTCTGGTAATCAATATTTTTTTAGCTTAGTAGCATTAAATTAGATACAAAAATAATAAAGCTTATAAATATTAATTACCAGGAAGTTATTAAAGTAGAAATTATAAATCTACGACAAGATAAATTCTCAATTATCAAGTTAAGTGTCAATCTAAGATAAATTCTATTGTCCAAAATTATAATTTTAATATTGTTGCCATTATAGCTACAAAAATTAAGACAGACAAACCTATAAGTCAGGCTCATGAATACATTATAATGTATGGTTTGAGGATGTGCTTCGAGTTGCACTTGTCACCGTCACTTTATTCCCATTATAGTGCTCATTATAATTTTTAGCTACGTAACATATATCTGACTTAATTGAATAATAGTAAATTTATCCCTATACTTCTAATCAGCTAGTTTGTCACTCCCAGCTATATAAGCTAATATTGACTTGGTTAACTGTTCTAAGAATAGGCCAATTATTTTGAACTATTGCTGGTCTATATATACAAATAATTTAAATATACCAAGATAATTTGTCGTATACATTGGGGTTTTTTTGGTTTTTTTGCCACACTACTTATTTACGAGTATTATTCCATCAATATTTCAATACATAGCTACATAGTTATTCAAGGATATATTCGAGTGTTATTTCACTTTTCCCATATGATGATATCATTATGAACACTTAAGAAATACATTTTTTGTTGCTTGTTTTGCCAGAATTAGGGGAAACAACTGCTACAACAGATGCTAATAACTTTGATTCCGTAAACTCTACTACTACAAAACCTGAAAACATTGTTACAGTAAAATTTAACTTATCATTAATTAGCTTTCAAATTAGATTAATCAGTAGATATAATAATTAAGACATAACATCTGTTTTTTTCTCCATCAGGGCACAACTTCCTGTACTAACCATATGTATAGTTTGGGATCAATTATAGGAACTGCTATTGGATGCTTTATGCTGGCCCTTATTGTGGGCTTTGGCATGGGACTACTTAGTGGAGTCAGCTACAACAAGAGAATGAAAGTTTTCAAACTAGCTATTACATTATGTAAATTCCAAATATGCAGTGGTTTACTACTTCTCCCATCTGGACAACCACAAACTCTTCATGTGTACTACACTAATTAATTGAAGCCACACATTCCATACTACTGTTTACACTTTAGTTACGCCTACTTTTATAAAATTGAGGCTAACATTGTGGGCTAACACATGTAAGGGCAATTTTTACATAATTTTCGAAGGACAACACCTCAATCAATTTTGATGCAGCAACGTTCTTTTTTACAATTATTCAAATTTGTGCTATGTTTTTCAAATAATTTCCAATAGCTATATGCAACGATTTTTTAACTTTTTAATAATGATAAAATTAATAATTTAGTAAAGAGAGTAAGCACTCAGTAAGTATCAAATAACCATATCTAATCTACTTTCTATAATAGAAATAAATCTATTGCTTTATGTTTTTAACTGTTTCATAAGAAATATTTTGAGTCAGTTCAACATTTTTATCTAGTCCTACTTCATCATACAGAGGTCCTTTACTTAAGACAATTTGGTTTTTAGATGTATTGATTTGTTTAACTTTATAAGTACTCGTGAATTTGAGTCCAAATAGTAGTCCCAGGACCAGTCCCAGAATGAGTGCCAGCACAAAACTCCCAATAACACTTCCAATAACTAACTCTATACATATTCATGTAACATGAAGAGGGACATTGCTGAGGAAACTGCATCTATAAATAGTTTATAATTAACATTACCCAGATTATTCTCAGTTGATATTCTCAATATTAATCTCAAACATACCTGGTATATTTCAGCATTTGTAGTAACTGTCACATTCTGAAATTCTGAAAAATAATATTCATAACAAACAATTCAAAAAATACAAGTAGCGAAATACATTTATATAATTATAATAATAAATTTTGCTCTTTTTAACAGCCAATATACCTAATTTTAAGTTAACCCGACATTTCAACTTCTTGCCGAAGTCCTCTTCAGGGGTCAACTGAGGTCGATCTCTCCATGGTGATACAATAACACAATGTAGACAGCAAGATTCCTGGAAGGTACGCATACTGTTTATTTTATCTTGGAGGGTGATATCCTGGCAGCATGGACAGCCAGCATCCTGGAAACTCTAAACCTATGTCTCTGTTAAACTTGTTGTTTTCAGGTGTCATCTGTATTTGTAGAGCTTCCTTGATCTTCAACACACCATTCTTACTGGCTCTGTGTACAACTCTTACCTCTTCCCATTTGATGGGGTGATTCTGCAGACAAGCATATTCAGCAATGTCTGAAACCTTCTCAACACATCTCTTACAATCTATCCTTTCGACTTCAATTGACCCCCGAAGAGAACTTCGGCATTCAATGCAGTAGGCACAAGACCTGTAACAACATAATCACCTCATGATAAGCTACAAAGTTAACTTTAGTTGCACTACTAATGATAACTTACTTCCTCCTGGAACTTCTATCGTAAGAGATTGCCCACCACAAGACATAACAGTTCCATTTAAGAGTTCTGGATTACTAACTGTAGCTACAATACTAATGGTAGATGAACTAAATTCAGTAACATTCAGCAATATCTCCAATCAAACGAGTTGAGATTCTTGATTGTAGTTGGAGAAGTGGGGAGACAGTATAGTCTTCCCTTTGTCTTCCTACAGGGGTCCACTCCCATTCTAACACTCCTCCACTTACAGTACATCTGTACATGGCTTCTTCACCAGGACAAGTACCTTTCTCTACCAGTAGTTCTCCTGGTATCAAATAATACCAGATAATATGTACGATGTAAGCCTTAGTTCTAGTCTTTGTACATATCCAGAAACTTAGCTAGTTCACTAAAAGTTGTGGGGGGTGGGGGGGGGGTGTTAAGTTGATGCAAACTCACAATAATTGCTGTACCAAAAGTTAAAATGTAATATACAATGTATTGTAGCTATTATCAAATGGAGGCCAAGTTGTTCCTTTTATAGACTAAATAATGACTGGCATAAAAATGGAAAAAAAAAATCATACACACCACTTATTGCAAAGTTTAAAGCTGAATTCACGTAGCTAATTTTAATGTTTGACCTGTGGTCTCCTAAATTTATAGTTAATTAGCTTAGCTAGTTAATGAAAGTGGAGAAGCTGCCAGAACTTTAAAAATACTGTATTGATACTTTTTGTGTAGAATTGTGATTATCAGCCAGAACCCAACAATGAAGTCAATGGAATGCTACTAAGACATCAATGGAAGTTTCAGTATTCAGGCAGCATTAAAGTTCTGGCAGCTTCTCCACTTTCATTAACTAGCTAAGCTAATTACATATAAATTTAGGAGACCACAAGTCAAACATAAAAATTTGCTACGTGAATTTCAGAGCTCAAAATTAGCTTGCCCACAATCGCGTACTAAAAACCCGTGGTGTTGGGTTGTGCTAAGTGTGCCAGACCTAATTAATACGTGAATTTGACAGATCCTTTCTTCTTGTATCAAAGCCCGAGTATGAGACTATTCCTGTCGTCGACCGGACGTTGGGTAGTCCGAACATGCCCAATTACTTAACTTGACAAATTAGGGATTGTTGTTTTGCTTCTCGTAGAACGTGCCTGTTATACTAGCTAGATAACTAACGAGTGTAGGCTTCACTATAGTATGCTATTTAGCGTACTGTATCTTTATGCTGGCTACAGCTTGCTCTTGATAGTGAACGGTATTAACTAAAGAAAGCCAAAAAAAAACTTTTAATATTGATATTTCTGTGTAATAAAGGAGAACTGGTACTAGAGAGAAGTCCAGCTTGTCCTGGTGATAGTGCAGTTTACAGATGCAGTTTTACTAGTGGAAGAATGGAGTGGATGTGGACAACACAGTCTGAGACAGAACAATTGTCACTCATATCTAGTCTATCTCAAACAGGAATAATGGATCGATCGCTTCAACAAACCAAACTTTTATTCAATGTAACTGATTTAAGTCCTACATACATTAATGTGCTAGCTACTGTATCAGATCCTATCAGTTTAAAAAATGGGACTCAAATGGACTGCAATGGGCAAACTCTGACTGTAGACATCAGGTTTATTAGTAAGTGTTTGTATCAACTTGTATGTAGGACTCCTTATTAGAACATACTCACATGCTGTAGTATTTCTATGAATACATGGATAAGATATCAGAACAGTATACATTCCAATGCTAGCTAAATGATACTAGGTTATAAGTGGATGCTCACTCTGAAATTTTTAATAACAATTGTAATGCATGTTGGGTAAAATGCAACTATAAACTAATACAAAATAATAATGATGAAGTGCACTATTTGGTGTAGATCTGTTACCAAAAACACTGACAGTATCTCAAAATGGAGGAGTGTCAGTATATCCTAATGTGGAAGGAGATATCAGCAGTGTCTTCTACCAAATAGGATCTGAAAGAATGGCAGTATCTGGACCAATACTACTGAATGATTCCTATACAATTCATTTCTTTCAATGTCTGAACAACCTAACTTTTACAATAGGTAATTTGCTACTGCTGGAGTAATGGTTGTAACTATACTGGAAACAAAGAAAGGATTGTTAAAAATGTAAACTTTTTAAACTTGCTTTAGCAATATAAACAGACATTTGATGTGCATCTAAACTTCAATATAGGTTATAGCAAAATGTGAATATTCATTGTTATGTACAGGCAATTGTATATTCCATGATAATATTGAAGACAGAAACTACACTCTCCATTTTAATGGAACCTGGATTATTTCCCAGAGATGTAATCCTCCACAAGTACAAGTGACATGTTCTAATGGGAGTTGGAGTGAAGATATCAGTTGTCAGGAGTATACTGCAGCTAGTCCAACTGCAGCTAAACCAGTGACAACAAGAAATACTCCAATTATTAGTACAGGTGATCTCATTGTTCAAGAGGGCCATGTAAAAAGACTTATTAATTCAATCAGTGAATACCTTACTTAATTGCCGATTTCTTTGTTTAGTTGAGGAATATGTCAGTTTATTTTGTTCATTTTTTTCCTCTCGCTTTTAGGTAGCTATATTCTCATCTCAATGGTATTGTGAATCACGTAGTATTTACTTATTTTTTGAAGCTATTAAAGTTGTTTTCCTTAAAGGCTTT
>WLWD01005332.1_pt1 | contig 23825 bp, 16 predicted proteins | sample 6712731 | NCBI WGS metagenome assembly WLWD01 (sample SAMN12718690, study PRJNA576275) | sponge metagenome | isolation source: marine sponge | host: Mycale hentscheli | place: New Zealand: South Island, Marlborough, Capsize Point | collected 2014-11-01 | reverse complement strand
TGTACATATGTGTGTATGTATGTATAGTCTGAATGTGGTGTGGTGAACAGCACAGTCCTGACATGCATTACTCCTAGACTACCTGCTGGCACACCCATGGTCAGCTATGTGTTGAGACTAGATGATACCCCTTCTCCCAATACCACTATTGCAGCACTGATGTTACAAGTTTTATCAGACACTATAGTAACAGGATTCATACCAGACTCTGTTCCACTTAGTGCATTATCAAGTGTAGTTTTGCTACTCTCTATTCAGGTAATTATATATAGCTATTTAATAATACTTGCAACACTTGTCCAGCAAATTGATGGCAGATTTATTTCTATTTTTATCACTCTAAATATACATTTGGTTGCTGGTGATCTTTGGTTATGACCATTCTAGCAGGGCCCTTATTTAGTGGATTGGGTTTAATTATAACTACAATAATGTTAGTGTTGGAATCTAGCTAATGTTTTTATGCTTCACTAATAGTATACATTACTAAACAATATTTTTATATTATTTGGATTGCCATGACACAAAATAAAGAGATGTAGGAATTTAATTATAGAATAATAATAATGATGAATTAGCCTGCAAAATAACCAACATTGGTCATCTCTTATGTACAAAAATTTTATTTTTAAGTTGTAATTTAGAATTGTAATACATGACAAGCCTACAGCTGTGGTAGTACTTAAAGTATACATAAGTAATCCACTAAAGTGAATTAATTAACAAGGCATGTATCAAATTTTCTCCAAGAATCTTAGCACATTCCTGACAATTTGTTGCCAAGCAAATTGACGCACCCAAGTACCCCACCACATACATAGTGGCGCTTGACATATTGCAAAATAAAATTCAGTAGCACCAGTTATCCTGCTCAGTTATCATTTTCAACCAATGGTTAAGGTGTTTTCCTCTCCTGCTCTTTCTTTCTGAACTATCTGAGCTTTTCTTATATCCCACCTCTCCTATCTTCAGCTCTTCTTCTTGAGTCATGGAGTCCCCTTTTCTTTTGTCTATCACTCCTGCTTCTGAATTTCTGTCCTACTTTGATAAACTTTGTCTTCTATTTTTCGTACTTTAGCCTTTCTTTTGAAAACTAACCCCCATCTTTACTCATTGATTCAACCCGCATTTAATTATAATTAATTGCTCACCTTTTTGTCTTCTATTCCCTTCCATTTTAAACCTACACCACCTTACCTCACCGATTCCACCAGTTTTTCAGTTACGATTTATTGCCTTACCTACTCTCACCTATTTTTTTAAACTTACGCTGCCTTCCATTGTATATTGCACCTGCTTTTTGAATAACCATCCCTTTATACTGAATGTGACAACACTTTACCTGCCATAAATTGATAACACTTTACCTGCCGTAAGTTTATTGTATTTTACCTGCCATAAGTTGAAGGTACTTTACCTATCATAAATTGATGATGCTTTACCAAGTCATACAAAAGTCATGAATTATTCATGAATACACACCGTCGGTCATTGGTTGTCGGCCGTCGTCATCGTTACCGACACGCAAGTGTAAGATTATTATATAGATATGCAGAAAACTTACAAGCTACAGTTTGAGATTGTTTTCTTGAAATATTGGATAGAATGAAAATGATAAGTTTGCAAGTTTATTAATAAATACCTGTCTGAATATTTACTTAGCTAGCTATTACATATTATTTCCATCACATGTGTATGATAATTTATTTAGAATTGTTGTTTATTGTTAATATTGTTGCTTATCCTACCACAACTTTATAGTACCTTGGTTTATGATGACCAGTTTAGTAACTTAATATATAGCATCATATTTTTTTGTACAAACATTCAACAAAATTCAGACTTACCTTTATGAACAATACTAACTTAAGCTCATCTTTCAATTGTTCAGAGCTGCAGTTCAGATGAAGTACACTGCTAATAAACTTTCTTTTTGATAGATTTTCGGTTTCTGGTGGGTATTATATTAAAAATTTGGGTAAAACGATGCTGTACAGATAAGCATTTATTTAAAAAGTATTAAAACACACAATACTGTTGCTCCAATTTTAATTTTTTATTTACAGATTACCCTACTTCAGAGCAATGTAACAACAAAAAATAGGAATATTATATTAGATAATAAATACTTGAGATAAAAATGAAGAAATGCCAAACAAATGAAGAGTTCCGTATGAAACTTACAGCACTAAAAAATAGTCACTTTGGTCCTAAAGTACTAAATGTAGTAATTTCTTTTGTGTACCAGAATTTTTAGTAATTGCCATTGATATACTTACCTAATCACGTACAATGCCTGACTTTCTACTTTAAAATCAACTACGTTTCTGTTGGAATGAATTTCATATCCAAACATATTAATTTAATAGATCAGAATATATAAGTTATAGCTTTTAATAATTAGAATCAGTTTATATTTAGACTAGACAACAATATTTGCATTATAATTATATATTTTTATAAGCTGGTCATACGGGACAGTGTCAAGTTGCTTTTTAAAGTTAGTTATACTGATGTAATAACATCAATTTCATTTTAAGTTCATTTTATGTGAAAATCCCTCAACTATTCTAGATAGAGATTTTTTTGTTCTATTTACTGAGTTTATAACTTTATTTGCTTGTTTAGGGCTTCAATTTTGTTTCAGTTGTTAGACAAGAGATCCTGATTATAGTTGGAGGCAGTGATTGCATCATTAATAGTGTATCTTCAACAGAGGTATTTTTAATGATTATTTAAATGTAGAATTCATTACATTTCTATTGTAGATTAGTTGTTTCATTCCATCTGAACTAGTGCAAGATGACATTCAATCAGTTTCAGTGCAGGTATTCATTATTTAAAGAACATATTATATAACAAACACCATTATTAATTATTTATAGTCGCTTAATTCTAACGTGGAATGGATAATACAATGTTCTTTTTGCTCTATTGTATAGTTAGATTAAGTACACTTTAGTGCAAGTTTTGATATCGCGACCCTCTGTGCCATTGTTGTATTGTTGGCAGTAATTAACAATTGCAGTTTAAGTTGGTAATCTACCTTATTATGTATTAAATTTATTTATGTACACCAGATATCATTTAGTAGGAATATTCATGTTACCTTACCGAACAGACTAAGACTATCATCATCTACGTCTACTGCGTCTGGTGATAATATTGGTTTGATAATTGGAATTGTGATTGGGGTAGTTGTATTTCTATTGATAAGTGTTGTGCTGGCCACTTCAGCTGGTCTGCAGTTATAGCTCTTGTCATCACACTTAGTAACCTTTACCTAACTATGGGCAAGCAAGTCAGTTGGTATCAGTTTAATCGGGATAGTTGGAGTGTATAATAACCTTCAACAAATTGTCTATGATGTTTGTGCTTATAAGTTAATGGTTTAGAAAATTTAGACAGATAGGAGTAAACCACACAATATTAGAGTTTCATTTAAGCCACTGCAAATCACCCTGATTAGGGAAGACCCCATAATCCTTGTTTTTCATAAGAATAAACAATATAGTATATACTTTGCTAAAAAATTATTATTTTAAAGAATCTGCTGTACTTTTTTTTGTAAAGACAGATTCATGTATTTACTTATTGAAGCTTAAAAAATGTAAAAGTGAAAGTGTTGTTGTTTGAAAATATGCCTCTATAAACAACATCAACTTGAGGTATAGTAAAGTGTAGCTAAAACACTCAAGAGTTGTTTGCTGTTTTCCAAATACACAGTTTATTTTCCTCCTCATACATTGAGTGCAATAGTGAAGAAACCAATTAATTAAGGTTGACCTCTTTCTTTAGTAATTTCAAAATAACATCTTTATAGCTAAATATTATTTTTATTAAATTCCAATGTGGATACGGCATACTCATTATAATACATGTAAGGGAAAGCTAACTTACATATCCGTGGTGTTGGCAGCATTTGTAGGATATTCCAGCCTCACTCCTTCATTTAGTAGTGCAGGAAGGTCTTTTGTATTGACTCCTAGGTAAGGGATTTTCCCACAACTAAACACTTCCCAGCAGGTAACACCATATGACCACTAAATAGATATATAAAATCAGCATTAACAATCATGCCGTCATTAATGTTAACAATGTAATAGGTCAAAATTGATGCAAATTTGTGCTACATGCCAACAAAGTAGCACCCAGAAAGTACATACAAATAATTATTGCATGTTATTTAATCATTACATTTATCATTTTTAACATTTTCTTTTACAGCCCAAAATATGACTGCGTGTGCCAATTATAATTACAAAATTATTGTTTTATGAAACACTCCATAATCCAACTGTTTTAAAGCTTGTAGCAATCATATCTACTGCATGTTGTTAATTTACAGTTGTCAATTAAAATAAAAAATCAGGTACTGTATAAATCATACCACATCAGATTTTGTAGAGAAGATGGCATCATCTAAACTTTCTGGGGCCATCCACTTAAAGGGTAAAGTAACTGCTTCTTTTTGTCGATAATATTCAGTAGTATAGACATCTTCTGACAGGCCAAAGTCAGAAATTGTTAGATCATTCTTGGCATCCAATCTTCAAAAAAATAATTGAAGAAACAAAATATGTTTTAGATTAAATCACATTTAGCCATTCTAAATTTAATGTTTCCAGACAATTTTAAGGCCTTAGTGTAATCTTCAATACCTGACATAATTGGTTTCATTTGTATCTAAAGTTGTATACGAGGTAATTTTTAATAGTAGTTTTTATGTAATTATTTATAGAAATTATTAGGTCTCACTTTCAGGGTGTATTGGTCATGTTTATTACAGTGCTTCCTAGATTATCAAGACTTCTGTTATCTATACCCTCAATTTTAGACAACACCAAAATTAAGACACACCCTAAAGGTGGCTAAACCATGCCCAATAAAGGGTAAAGGTGAACTATAACAAAAAAATAATTGAAACTGACATTAGTGCTAGAGCTTACTGGGACAGTTTAGTTATACACTAAGTCCATGATAATCCTAGACTCAACTAAAGTACACTTACTAATAAGAGCCATAAATTTGTTAAAATAATAATATCTTGCAAATGTATCACAAAAAAGCTTAAAAAGCCAATAAATTTCATTATCGTGGTTATTATTGTTATTATTCACATATTTGACAATTCCAGACTATTCTCTACATAAATATTTAGACTAAATGTGTCTGAATACTCTGTACTTTTGTCTCTTCTAATAAGTTTAACTTAGAATCCTACATTTCACATGTTTCAGCTATATTACATTAATGGTGTATTTAGAAGAGTGGCAAATACACCCCCACTTTTGATAGTCTAGGGCTGAGCCCTCACATATTTTACTGTCTATGGTAAAATATGAATGTAGCAACTGGCTTAGACAACATGGGGCAATTGTTTCTTCATTATTATGAATAGGTATCAAAGTTCGAACTGAGAAATCTTCAATTACAAGGAATTCTCCTTCCACCAAATTACTTTTTTTAACATTGGTGGTGATTCTTTTTGAACTTGCAATTTCGATAACATCTTTCTACACATGCTACAAATCTTTTGAATTAAAAGCAACCTTTAAAGGATGTTTTTTTGCCTTGGTTTTCAGTAACCAATCTCAAATCTCCCTTGCTCTTAACGGGATGATTGCCAAATGGATCACAGCAATACTTACGTTGTTATTACTATCAGAATCTCTGCAGGCTGACATCCTAAAAGAATCAAGTGATTAATCAGAGATACCGGCAAAACACTCCAATATAAGACATATAATGAAGAACTTGGACATGCCAAACCTGCACTATCAGTGATAAAATCTACATTTTGCATTCAGCAATGGATATGTATTCGGTTGATGTAAGAGCCCAGCTACTGCTATTGAAATTACAAAGCCTATAGAAAATTGTGTCTTGAGTTATATTCACCCACATGAGCCTAATGGTAGATTATGACTACTTCCATTCACGTTCCTTTCTGTAATAAAATTAAATAATGGTTACTCTAGTACTATAAAAAAAATTTCAAATTTTTTACATTTGACGATTGTGAAGGGTCAAAGGTCAAAATTTAAACAACTTTTTTAGTGGGTAACAGTACTTGTTGCTTTTATTTCAATGGCAGAAATAGAATCTCTGTACATACAGCTTTCAAATGAGCCAAGTTGCATGTAAAATAGAAAAACAGAACTACAGTTATGAAATTTCATTGTTATCGGAGTAACCGTAAAAGGTCAAAAGTTCAAATCAGCGTAAATTTAAAGCTGATCAACCTATGAAGTTCAAATTTTAGTTGAGAATTTATTTTGTAATTATGAACTTGGAAATTAATTTTCATAAAAATTAAAAACGTTAGTGTCCGCTGCCTGGACTCAGTTGAGATGTCCCGGCTTATTATTTGTACAAAGTTAGGAAAAGGAAGTTTCTAAAAGAATAATATTTTTTTATAATAATTATATAACTATCATTTGGAAGTTGAGGGTTGTCGTAGCTCAGTGGTTAGAGCACTAGTGGCTAAAGCCAGTGGCCCTGGGTTCGAATCCCAGGCGACAAATACGATTTATTCACATTTTCCTTTGCTTTCTTCTATACCCCTTTAGGTGAGAAAGTTTCAATCTAATAATTATTTATATGTATATTATATTGTGCATGTATAATATAAACTGCAGAGGAGGTCAATAGTTCTGTAGGGAGGCAAGTGTGACCTGTTTGCAAGGGCTAGCAAGAATGTGCTAGTATGATCTAGCATTTGTACAAGCAAAATCTAGCTAAGTTCAGCAACTCCCCATATTTGGCTGGAAGGGAGACTTTTGTGTGGATTATCAATCACTATACAGAGATACAGTATAAGGCATAGGGTGTGGATGTGGGAGCGAGCAATCGTGGATGACAATGTTTAGTGGGGATTTATTGGGACTTAAATTGATAATGAACTTACAGACAGTTTCTAGCAGCCAAGTCTCTGTGAATTATACGATTCCGTGCAAGATGTGACATTCCAAGGGCAATTTGATGGCAAAACTTCAAGAGAATTTTTCTAACTCTATGAATCTGCAGGATCATTAAACATTTTCGTAAAGTACTACAAAGCTATTATTCAGCTTACATCTTCCTCATCAACATCATAACCTAAGAACAGATCTGTCCTTTTCTTCTTCAAATAGTTTAATAAACTACCATTTTCCATATATGGCATTATAATTAAAGGAAAAGAGTCATCACTGAGGCAAACTCCAATCAAATTCATCAGATGAGGATGTGATAATTGATGCATCTTTAAAATTTCTGAAAGAAAACTCTCCATTTGATCTCTTGAAACACTACCTAGAGATAAATAAATAAACAAAAAACAAAATTCAATACAGATAGCTATGTTCTACTATTAGAGTAATACAGTAATAGAGGTAAAATGGTGGCATTTGCATTGTCAATGTGATGTAATGTTGTTAACCCCACTAATATTTCACTGATCTCAATAATGTCATCACAACTAAAAAATAATTTACCTTAAAACAAACATCTAACTTGTCAAAGATTCTATTTAAGTAGTGTGTTGGTTCTAGTGGAGACTTTCAATAAACAATGAAGCACCAAAGGTGCGAACCCTCAGCGCTATTAAGCACTACCTAGCTATTACAATTATAATATTTTTCCAAAAGAAAAAACAATCTGTTAGCTATATTAATGAGGCATCAAAATAATTCGACCAATGAAAATGGTACATGGAAACGCTGTCTTCGTAAGAAAAGAAGAAGCTAAACTATAAAATCACTTACCAATACGCATTTTCAACGTGGAACTTCACTTCTTTCAACTCCGTTAACTTCCCTGAGCATAAAATCAAACTACACCGCTGGCTGCAAGAAATTATTTGCTCATGTGATTATGACGTGATGCTAGGGGGCGTTGCCCATAAAAGCTGGTACCTACCGCGGAGCTGAAAGCTTCGCGTTTTCTCAACGATTAGCCCGAAATAAAAAAAAAAGTAGCACAATTAAAGGTCTTAAATCTTCATCCTAAGTAAGTTCATACCTAAATCAACTGCTAATTGTCAGTATTCTCCAAAATCAGAGCGTGACAGACAGACAGACAGACAGACAGACAAACAGACAGGGCGACTACTATAACCCTCTCGTGTATGCGCGCTGAGGGTTAACAAATAACAAGCACTGACATAGAATTGAATGATGGTAAATGATACAGTAGAATTATTAAATAACTGATTTGGTCTGCTTGAGCCAAAGAGTACAAAGATTAAATATGATAAATACTTTGAAAGATTATAATAATTTTCTTCCAAACTAACATATAATTTGGAAAAACATCTCTGAAAATGAAATAATTATCTATTGATTTCATGACATTTACGAAATCAATACAGAAATAAATTCATTCAAATTTTATATTTGAGTTTATTTTCTTCAAATTGACCAGGAGAGTATGCATCAATTACTCAACTTCAAAAACATTTGCTCATTTATTTGACTATACATGTACTATTAATTTACCAATAATATTTGTACTGGTAAGTTGGTTTTAATAATAATTTATTTTGTTTCTGGTTGAAATTTTAGGTAATTATTTAGGCAGTACTTGTAGTTACCTTTTATTGTCTTAACCGCAACAACTGCAACATCAGATGAGAATTTCAGCAAATTAGCCTTCCTTACTTCTCCAAAATGACCTAATACAACAAACATTTATTATTACTATAGTACATTTAAATAAATTTTTCTTTTTATTAGTGTGCAAAGAAACTTAATTGTGACAAGCTCTGACAAAAGGAGGCATTTCACGCAAACCAAAAAAATTGAGTTTTTATGCTAATAAAAAGCTACAATTTATCTCAGCTTAGTGCTAAAATACTGGAGGGTAAAACCTTCGACGTGCAGAGAAACTGGCAGTTGAACTGGGCTGTATTCAGCAAAGCAATTGAACTAGAAATCGAGAAAACATAAATTGAATTTCCACTTCCGGTATAATTAACTTTTCCGTATACTTAACGGTGTACTCCGCATATGCAATTAAATTGTGCAGCTGCTTTTTAACGGCGACCAACAAAGTTTTGCGTAGAGTTCTTTTTAGCTTTCAGAGCGTCTCACAGCCTGTCTTGTCGAAATCCTTGGCTACTCTACTCGATGTAGCGGTAAACTTCAGCCAGAGGTAAGCTTTAGATTGCATGCAATAGTCTCAAAGCTATGCCATTTTTTTAGCTGCTTGCTTGAAACTCCGCTCATTCCCTGTTTATTGTACTTCGAGAACGAGAGAGAATAAAAAATAGCTTGTCTTTCCATGGTACACTTGGGGTCTTTTAAGTTGTTTTTGACATTTGAAATTTGGTATAGACTTAGAGTAAGGGTCACTAAGACTATAATTTCTGCAAAAAAAACAAAAATAGGAGAAAGAAAGAATTTTTCCAATGACTTACTTCTGGAGCATATATCTCATTTTCAATTTTTGCATGTAATGCTTCCTTTTGTCGGAGCTTGTCACAATTGTTGTCCAACTATTGAATCTATACTCATAGATTTAGCCTCGAGTGTACTAGTTTCTCAGCTAATATCACCTACAAGTCTTCTACATTTAACTTTTCTGTGGTCCAGCAACGTGAAGTAGCTATAGATGTAAAGTTATCGTTACAAAATATAACAAGGCATTGTAATACTACGTAACTATATGACACACATTATTAAGCACTTTATACACCTATAGAGTAACCATTGCTATATGCAATCATTATAATTTTCCTTTGTCTTTTTATAAATAATACATATAAATTATTCACACACTAGCATTGCATAGCCTGCTATACAAAATAATAACTAAAATCCGATCAGATTGTAATTTTTTACTTTTAATTGAAACCTCTATCATTAAAATACTTAGAATGATTAATACCAAAATATTTTTTATTGATATTAAGGGTGATGATACTCTCATGTGTCTCTTACAGAGAATTATTACTTTATGACATGATTGTTTTTTTTTTAATATACATACAAGTTTTCAAATATTATGTGATCATAAAATGTCATTAGTATTCTCAACTATGACAATTTCATATGGCAGTACAAGAGTATCATATTACGAGTAAATAAATTGTATAACTAGCACATTTAGTAATGGCTAAGACTCTTTCTTCAATTTTCAAATTTGTATTTTTATAGAGTTCCATTGTTTCAATATACTTCAGTGCACTAGTGCAATGATATCATTTTCTTTATGAATAATATATACAGCATTTGTATTTTTTGAAAAGAGTGAAGTATTTGGCAAGTATACAATTACCTTCACCAAGTATTGAGTCCAGCAATTCTAATTCATTATTTTGTACCACAAGATTATCTGGAATAATCTTCAACCAGTTCTTGGTTGATTCTTCTGTATACAAAAACACTAGGATCATACCAGTAGTTATGTACAATAACATTGGTTACCTGCTCTATTGATGGTAGTTAGTTGAAGCTCATCATTTCTTATGCTTGTTTTAATACTTAATAACTGGTGTCTGCTTTTGGGTTTTTTTATTATAAGTATTAAAAGAACAATGGCTATCAGAAAGCATATGATTACTGCCATAACTGCTGCAACAGCTCCTATTGCTACTCCAGTGGAATTGGAAGTGGTAGGTGAGACAAATATAAGACGTTTTGGTAATGTATAGTGAATATTTCTTCCAATATTTACCTACATAACATAATGTAAGTGTATATACTCAACTGTTCTTTGTGTTAATGGTTTAATGTACAATTTTTCAATCCTTGGGGTTTCCTTATATTAACTTATATATTTTAAAAAATACAAATGGACTAGTAATATGTGCTTCAGCACAACTGGTGAATATGTAATTGTGCACAAGTAGCAGGTAAAATGTTTTAAAACAAAAGTAAAAAAAACGTGCATTTTTTATTCACACACTCACTTGTGAATGGGATACACTAACAGAATGTTAGACTGCTGCACAGGGCATACAGCTATATTAATAAACTGCGTAAACCAAGTTAACTTAGCATTGCCACTAATTCTAATAGAAAATGAGCTTCGGTAAGTTTGTAATACTTAGTTGTGACCTATGCCGAAACAGACATAACCTAATTCAAAGTGGTAAGTGATTAAATTTTCCAAGATGATATAGGTAAAGATCAATAAACCAAAGAATTCCATTTAGTGGAGTATAGGATGTGGTTGACCACTAAATGGGAGTGTAAAGTACAACTATGACATATTATGTACAAACATAATGATTAAACAATTTTTTGATTGTGTTACCCCTGATAGTGACTCACTTGCTTTACTCATTCACTAAATAATTTAAGTTATATGTATAGTATCTTATAGAAAACATTGCCACAGGTGTTACCTAAGCAAAAAATAATACTATTGCTATAATTTTCTATTGCCACATTCCCAATTATTTATATTAATTTATAAAAAATCTGTTTCAACTGTATTATGTGTGTCACGATGTGTATATAACTTCATACCTTCACAACTGCTTCAAGTCTGTCGTTGTAAATAGGAATACTTGAAAGAGTACAGGAAATCTGAAGATTAAAATTTATAGTCTTAAAAATAAGTGTTTTTATTATATCATCTTACCATAGAGTCATCAATTGGATGTAGGCTGCATGGACTGTCTCCAATATCAATATGAATTTCTTCCAGCAGTACTGATTGCATATTTCTACCCTATATATAGTTAATAGCATAAAGAATCTGTATTATTGTGCTTAAATGTGCTGTTTTCTTGTTAAATAATGATTTTCATAAAATATTTCCTTATGTCCTATGTAATTATGTTTGAAAACAGTGTGTAACTTTAGGAAATCTATTTGTGCTTACTAAGAATGAAAGAAGTATAAATCTATTATCCACAGTGCTCAATGGAATTGATTCAGGAACAAATTCAGATATAACAGGATCTTGTACAACAGCCAGAGGAAGAGTTGTAGTATTAGGAGAAGGTGCATTGTCTAGTCTTAAGACATAGTCAACCATGGATGAGGTGACTTGAGTTGGAGGAGAAATACAAGTTAGAAATGAACTGCTGTTAGATCTACAGTTGGACTGTATACATATTTATTTAACTTGCCATTGTAGTCTTTTAGAACAGTCAGTAACTTACAGAAACTCCATTGATAATTATAAGAGGATTCAATGCCACATCTAAATTAGTTCCAGAAAATGTCAGTATAACTCCACCACTGCAATAAAGTTATTTTATATTGTATTGTTGATTTTCATCCTTTTGTGATGTAATAGTAAATAATACATAATGATGTTTCACTATCACACACTGTTCATATAATGACATTCATACAATAAAGTGTACAATATTTCTATATAATATTATAAGAATATTAACCCATACACAATTGCAATGTAATATTCATTGTCCAAGATAACATATCATGTTGTTGTTTTTTTAATATTTTCCGGGAAAGATCAATTTTGTAGTGTTCAATCAGAAAAAAAGGTACCTGTTAAATTTCTAAGATAGACTCTTTCATAGCTAGTCCATTAATACACAAAGCCTGCTGTTGTAAATATGTTCACTAAATCAGAAACCTTACATATAGTTCTCACATGGAGATGGCTGCTTCAATTAGTGACATCCTAATTGTAGGAAGTCTAGATTTAAATTGTGAGGCTCTAGCGGTTGGTTTTGCGGCTATTGCTGACAAATGAAGCTTTTGCAGATGATTAATTCTCTGTGACAAATTTGCTCCACTGCAGCAATCAAAATTTAATAAAATAGTTCATGCTTGTATATCCAAAGTAAAATAATATCGAACAATGTCACAAAACTATTGGGGACAACAAAAATTGTTCCATTATTATTGGTAGTCAATCAATATTTATGCATGTCATTCTGCTCAATCAATGCACCATTAGCATAGTTGGAGTTATGTAGTGAGCATTACAACAAAATAACATAAGCACATACTAGAATAAAAAATAGGAAAATTGTACTTCACTTATAAAAAAGTAACGATACTAAGTAGATAAAACCATATCACGTAACATTATTCACATTCTTTTTGTTTTAGTAAAAATAGAGTAAATATTAAATGTAATTATTTGGATAAATGAGAAATGGAGTTGTAAATACCTTATAATGGTTTTAGTAGGATGAACCAAAAGAAAAGTAGGATTATCTCTGAATGAAAAGTGCAGTGCAGTAGATGGAGTGATGGTTTCATTATCTATTCTGATTGATATACTAAGATTGTATAGTTTTGAAAGAATACCAGATGTTTTGCATTCTATTATTGCCTCTTTTCTGAAACTAAAACAAATAAAAAAAACATCAACATCATAAAATTATCATTGGTATGTTATTGGATGTTTCATTTAAAAAACAAATAATCCTTAATGTGTAAGTAAACATATCTAATTCAAAGTCAAAACATTTGCAAATCATCTCATTTAATAATGCAATCATCAATGACTACATTTATTGAAATGAGTAAGAAGCAATTAGTTGATTATTAAGGTAATGAGTGTTTTACGGTAAAAAATAATTATGATAAAAAAAGTCCTCTGGTGGGCACTAGTAGTGTTTCATTGCCTAAGACACAAAACTAAAACATTTTAAAAAGAATTTAGCAAGCAGCAATAATATAATCATGTGGAACCCACGATAAAACTAAAAAAGTTAAAGTTTACTTACACATTTGTGCATGTATCTGTAGAATTATTCAGTTGCACTTCTGCATTATTTCCAATATCTAGATGTGTTCCACTGACAGTCAATACAGTACCTCCTGCTATAGGACCAAACAACGGACTGGCCCCAGACACAGTAGAAGTTAATACTTCAAAATTAGAAGTTGCTGAGCCCTGCCCTGATCCTGAACTCCTTGCCAAGTCGATTACCAAGAAGTAAGTTCCAGTAGGTAATGGATTAGTTCTACATTTCACAGTAGCTCCAGCCATATAGTCTTCATTGATAGGAGTACATGGAAACATAGTATTAGATGCCCTCCTCAATGTAATACTATTAGCAGTGAAATCACTGAATGTGACTCCTAAGTTTCTTCCTGTAATAGTAATAGTAGTACCACCTCCTCCTGGAGGTCCAGACTGTGGGGAAAAGTTACTAATAGTTGGAGCTGGACATTGTTGGCCATCAGTAATAATAGCCATTGAACATTCTTCCCCCACTCTACAACTAGATGACGTATCACACCATCCACATTGAAAGTTGGTTCCTACTCTTGTGTTGACACATGCCGAACAACCAGTACCAGAGAAAGAGCAGTCATACAGAGTAACTATGGAGAGTAGACAAGTGAGTCTAAGTAAGAAATGAAAATTATTATACTTACCATTCACAGGTGATAATGAATCAAAATGATGGATGATTAATAGTCCGTTAGTCCAAATAACTGATAAATTCACCGATTCATTGGAAAATGTTGTAGACAGCTGCAAATATGTATATTAACTTTTGTACAAACATTTACAGAAAAATTAAGATTCATATAATTGTGGTTGTGAGCCTAGATTTGGGTATTATTATTTCAGTGAATTTGTTAATATATTATAATTAGTATGTTTTTTCTTTACAGAAGTATGAGTGATCAGTGGAGTAGGAAGTGGGGGGTCAGGGGAACCAATGACACCTTTAATAATTCTCAAGGGGGGCCTGGCCACCCAATACATCTCCATGCTCGTACTACATTACATGCTTTACACTATGATGAGTGATCATTATATTTAAGTTACAGATTTATTTTAATAACAAGTTGTATGTGAAAACTAACAGTGTCTAATTCAGCTACTAATATTCCAATTAAGATGCATCACCTTCATTTATAGCAGTCCCTACATATCTTGGCTTACTGAGACTAAAAGAAAACTTAGTGCAGCAATCTTCTCTGAGTACTTTTTTTTTCAATTAGAAAGCAATGACTCCGAACTAAATACACAATACACTTTGATCTCAGTAGCAACATTTTAATATAGTATAATTTGCACACGAAAAATAGAAAATCTAAAATACTGCCTAAATTCACACGCAAAGACACTAGAGAGTGTAAGCATATCATTGTAGTTGACACATTTATTCTATAACAGCTTTCAACATTGTCCTCTCAACAGGATTGTTTGTGTAGGATATTTTTAAGAGTGAAAGTTGAGGAGCCAAATTAACTTTTTTGAAATTTAACCCTTTCCACGCTGACTTTCTTCAACACTTCGGGCGTCTTTTAGATTAGAATTTGATTTTGAATTTTTACCACAAAGCAACCGCAAAAATCCACAAACAAACAGTCAGGCATACAAAGTAGGTAGCCATACCCTCATAACAAGCAAAATGAGCTACTAAAAACCTGAAAATTTACAAGAATCTGTCAATCTTACAGCAAGTTTCGAGGAGACTCCGAGGAAGTAGCCTAATTGATTGCTCTTTATGTCCAGTAGGAAAAAAACTTCATCCAAATTCTTTCAAAATGCTTAGGGACTCTCTTGCTGCCCGTACGGGTTCAATATTTTTTAAAAAGGAAGCACAATGCCTACTTTATGTATAAAAAAGATATGACGGCTTCATTTAAAATAATTTTTTTTTAAATTTGGAGAATGCGGAACTGTTCTCGCCCGCATATATGCGGTCATGGGGTTGAAAGGGTTAAGGGGATTTCTCATTTCTATAAAATTGATAAAAGTGTAACCATGAAGATCATACTAATGTTCAGGTCGGACAAAAAACAATTTCAGAGGTGGGGGGGGGGGGGGAATGCACCCTAACAATGAACACTTAACATCGGCTCCAACCACCCAGTAGTTTTCATCTTCCTACTCCACTGGTGATGATTAAATTATATTACATAAAGCAATAATGCTTGAGTAATTATCTTGAGCATAAGCATTATAACTCGTGCATATGTGCTTTACTATTACTATTACTATATAACCAACACACAATTCAAATAAAAGTTGAGCATTTTTGTAGATTGAAATAATGTAGCATTGAATTTAGTGCATTATAATAAGAAAATAAGTTCAATGTTGAATAATAAGCTATAGTGCAAAAGTGGGAATTATAAAATGATCATTATATTCAAGATATGCTATAACATACCTGATTAGTATTCACATTACAAGTGAGACTAGTGGCATTGTTCCTAGTGGCTTGTAGTTCAGTTCCACCAATAGAACACAAGTATGAGAAGCCTGATTCCTTGATGACGACCACACACTGCACTCAATATCTGTTATTGGATATACATTAGTGATATAACTTACTACAGGAGGAAGGTTACTTGTAGTTAGTTGTAGATCAGTTCCTACTCTGACATGTTGAGAATAGCCATCACTTGAAGTCAATAACAATGGACAAACATCACTGAAACTGTGTCCAACCATTAACTAAATGTTTAAGGAAATTGAATTTAAAGACAATTAAGAAGAATTTTATTCTAAATACCTGTAATAAAGTCATTAAACTAGATCTGGTGCATTCAGTTGAGATTCCTCTGCATATTTTATTCATTGAGCACCATCCACAAGCATTGTCTGTCTGAAGACATTCACTACATCTATAATATACAAGTATAAAAACATTTTCAGTTAGATTACAAATAAAGAACAAGCTTAGCTTAGCTGTTTCAAAACCCTTGCCTTGTTTAAAGATTAAACTCTTTATACACCTTAAGAGTTAACCCTTTCACCGTCGGATTTATTTAGACATTTTGAAAAAAATTATATAAAATCAGGACTATAAAATGGTCCATAGCAACCATAGAAAAAAATTGTCTTTATAAAATATACATTACAGAAAAAATGTTTATGTTGCCTAGCAGCCAATGTGTGGTAATTACCACTTGTAAACCATAACATGAATATAATTATCTTGTAAACCACGACAATGAATAACGTTATTTTGAACTCCAGACTGATTCAAGCCAGTCCATCGATTATTTTACTGTACAGCTACTTCATGGGACAAAACTAATCAACTAAGGTTTCATATTTATCCTGGGCTCAATTTCATGAATATTATTTAGATAATTCCAGTATAAAAAAATGTATTAGACCTATCTTTCGAATCATTATTCTTCAAACAGGTTATTATTTCTATAATAGACCAATAATCAGTAATGTTGATGTGAATTTGAGATGATATGTGTTTATAAAATATAGAGCATGAATAACCATGAAGTACAAAAAATGAATAACTGAAAATTGTGCATAAACTATCAAATATTGTGCATGAGTCATTACAAAATATATATTTCAAAAATATGGGCAGTTAGTTTCATGAAGTGAAGTCTACAAGGGTGTGATACTTTTGAAAAAGCTTCTTTCAGATGATACACATAAATGCACTTTGCAGTACTCACATTGAACACGAGACTCATGGTGATTCCCAACAGCAGTAAGCTTATTTTTTCTTATGATAACTGACAGCACAATTCCCCTTTCTATCTGCATGCTTAGGCCAGTGACCTATATTTACATTCAGTCTATTAGCTGAAGATGCTCAACAGATCGTGGACGACCAGCACTACGACATCTTGTAGAGAAGCTACCAATGAGCTGGTTTGCTAGCTCAGTAGTACTGCTACTACTCCTGCCTGAATTGATTGTTCTTCCACGCCCCTTTCTACTACTAAGCCTTGTACTAACACACCTCCTTCCCCTTATTCCTCTTCCTCCCCTGCTAGCCTTGCTCTTACTGTTACTCGCCTACCCCTCCCTCTCCCTCCTCGTACATGCCACCTACTTCCACTAACACACTGTTGAGAAATGTCTGATTCTGCTCCAGACCCTTGAGAAGTGACATCCATAGTAGATGAAGGACTGAAGTCTTCCATGGATGATGGAAGATGGAAACTCCCTTGACTTGCTTGAGCATCCATGTCAATTGACTCCGTCTGTAAAGTTACAATAGATTCCTGTTCAATGTATTCTTGTGCATTCTCTCTTTCTCTCTCCCTATATATATTTCACCCTCCTCGTCGCTAGTTTCATTCTCAGAAAGACCGAAATCGTCGTCGAATAAGTGCTGAATAACTTCGTCGGCATCCATTCTATCTCCTGCGGTCAACGCGTGCGGTCAATTTCAAAATTCAAATTTACTTTTCCCGTTTTCTCCTAGTTACCGACAACACATAATTCGCCTATTTAGAGCGTTGTTAAAGCTTTTCATTCTGCGTACTTTGAGACCAAATTTAGGATCGGATCGCGAGCGGTTGAATTTTTATTGGTAAAAGCGCCATATGGCGCTATTGCCGGTGAAAGGGTTAACCCTACAGGTGATTGGGCAGCCCCAGCAACTCTGGTGGCAGCCTACTCTCAAGTATTCAGTTAACCCTGAATAGCTTCGATCCTGTGGCCCGGTTCTCTCACAAAAACAATAAGCGTGATTTCATGTATGTATGTTAGTGTGTATCTATGTATGTATGTATGTATGTATGCATGCATATATGTATGTATGTATGTATGTATGTATGTATGTATGTATGTACGTACGTATGTATGTATGTATGTATGTATGCAGTTTAATTGCTTGTTGGCAAGCATGTGATGTGAAGCGAAAGATTATATAATAAATATGTAGGCTTCCTTTTATTCTATGTGGAGAGCATGGAATTATGTCTGGATCTTGCTTGACAAATGCCTAAAAGTCACTTGCGTTTTAGAAGCACAACATGAGTAACAGACACATAAACCTATAACACAGGCAAAACTGCAACTTAATTAAAGTATATTTTTATTCCAAAAAGCTATCTGTGGTGCATTAAGAAATGTAACTCAAGTTACAACATCAATATTACACACTCTCATGAACATAAAAGGTGTGTTTGTGTGGCCATAGAAGCACTCATCTTAACTCAATAATATTGTATTATTCCCATGAAATTTATGTGTATGAGTGTATGTGTGTTTATTTGGTGCTGAGTGGCTATATATTTCATATTTAATTATTCATGGGGACTTCCTGTAAAATAATTACAAACAGTTGTAAATGTAGAGAGGTAAAGAGACATATCACATTGTGAGTTAATTAAACTACTAGTGATAAGTTATGGAGAGGAATAATACATGAGCATTTCCCTTTGGGAAAAAATGGATGCTGAAATTTATCACGTAAAACATACCATTCAAATACAAACAATTGGAGAGTCATCATAATTAATTTAAATGTAGAATGACAATTTTGGCAATATCTAAATCATTAATTAAATTCAATTTTAAAGAAATCATTACTTACCTGCTAGCTGCGCTACATCTGTATATGGTAAGAATATTTGAAGTAGTATCAAATGGAACCATACCTCTGGAACTGAGGAAACTGAAGTTGAACTCTATAAAACAAATTTAGATACATAATTCACATTAAATAATTATGATTACATCAATATCAGCTATTGTGCAGGGCCGTAGAATCCACTCCAGCTGGTCCGGCCATGGTTGTACTAGTTCTAGATCGAGTTCGGTAAGGTAAGGGGTCATTTAGGTAAGGGATTGTTATGCCATGGCCGAGGCTGCGAGTAGTACTGGTGGTTTGTGTTTGATGACGAGAAACAAATTAGCCACAGCAGTTGGACATCCAAAGCAGAAATTTGGAAAAGTGAAACCTGTCAGGAGGGCATTTCAAGCCCTGTGGTTTAATAAGTGGAGGTGTCTCATTAAGACTGTTCTAAGGACACGGTTATTTGTCTTACCTGTATTTATAGCATTCAAAAGAGGAATTCTTAAACAATCTTAAGTTATTGTAAAATATTCTGCTATTATTTTTTCTGGGTTTAGCAACTGGAAAGATGGAATGGTTGCAACAGCAGCCCATGAGAAAAGTGTGACCCACAAAAAGGCAGTTGATGCAATTATCATTGTTCAAAGGACCACACAATGTGGAAGAGATGCTTTCTTCAGCTCATGCTGATGAACAAAGCAGGAGCAAAGAATGTTTTTAATTATCGCTTAAAAAATATAAGCTTTCCAATCAGGCGGGAATAGCTCTTCGAGAAAGTGGTAATGAAGCCCAGACTTCAAATTTTTGGTAAATTCAAGTAAATATGAGTTCCATTATGCTTAAAATGTTTTCAATGTTGATTTAAAGATAGAAATTTTACATTAAATTGTATACTGGGCAACACCCAACTGCCACACCCAAGGTCTGACTGGTTGAAAAGTGCTTCCTACGGGCCTGATGTGATACTGAGATTAGATACAGTACTTAAAATTAGTGTAAGTGTACCATTGTAAAATAGTAACCAATATTGAAGCATAACTTACAATCTATTCCGTACAGGAAATTGATTTTTCTGCATGACATTAAGAAGTCATCATTTTAATTACGAGGAATATTTTAATTAAATTTAAATATTCCTCTTAGTTAAAGTTATGCTCATAGAGAAAAGGCGGACACTAGTTAAAGTGAGTACTGCTATTTGGCCTTGCTCATTCATTCATTTACCTGCCATTCAGAATCATGCATGCTCACATGACCGTACAAATTTTACTGCGCCAAGTTCAGATTTGTTATTTGCATTCTATATTTTTATTGCAATCTATTCTTTTTATCTGGTGTTGGGAAGTCTCTGCTGCTAGAAGTGTGCTTTTTCATCTGCTGGAAGTATGCCAGGTCCCAAAAAAGTGTGCAAGTTTTCTTGTAGAGTGCAAGTTAGAAAGTCCAAATGGTCCTGTGGTTATTATTTTTCTACCAAGCAAAAGCTATTACTAAACCCAAAGAATGCCATGCAGACCTGAGAGAATTTTAAAAACCCTATGACTGAGTATAAAGCATGTAATAGAGCTTTAGAAAGTGTGGGTCAGTCCCAGGAGTGCTGATTTTAAACCTCATATCCAAGAAAAGCCCCTTGAAACTAATCCTGAAGAATCCTAGAGATATAAGCAGGCCAATGTGAAATACCACAGTTGAATTTTATATTCATATATAGAACAAATCTGTTATTGTTATAAGCTGAAAATAAGATCATTGTTTTACAATAGTTGGAACTTCTTTTGGATATTTTTGAACTAGTACTGAGGGCTTGCATTTTTAGTGCTCTAGTTTAGTTGGCACCACCTAAAATATCTTCCAATAGTCAAAGTTGGTGAAAGAAAATGCTGTTAAATACTAGCCAACCTACCTGATATAACTCCCTGATAGTTGAAGATGGCATTGGTAATGTTACAAGTGTAGTTTCTACCATCCTCCACAGTCATTGCTGGTACAGTGATGTTGTATCTTCCTTGATTATCAGATAAATGGCAGGAGTAGGTTTCACCTGGTAGTACTGCTGGCAGACTAGGACCATTTACTGAAACTGATAGCTGCAAAATAAGTTTCATCCAAAAACACATATTTGTCTGAAGAATGGTTGTTGTTTACATAATATGTACAAACTTTAATCTCTTTATTAAATACTTTATTAAATGCATAAAAATAAGACACACAAGTTTTTTTTATATTAAAGTGTGGCTAACAGTTATTTTAAACCTTTAAAAATGGTTTATCTCTGAGATGAAGACCAGGGTAACGGAAAGTGGCCGTGTTTTCTTAATACAATATTTACAAAAATATTCTAAATCACACTGCGTAAGTGTTACCTTGGCAGTCTATTAAATTAGTAATTAAATGACTTCTAACTTATTTGTTACACTACTGAGTACATATAGACCTCTGATCCACATGCACATACATACATGGTTGAGTAGTAAAATGCTGGAAAATTTTAATGTTTTTCTTATAAATATGCATAATATCTACATTATGGTCTTACTATTTGTGGATCATCCATGACATATTGACTAGGAGTGATAGTATTAGTGATACATCTGCCAGAACTGGTAGTAGTGTTGTCTGCACGTATCCACCTGTCACTGGTAGAGTTTCCATTAGCACATTGGGACACTCTGGAACACTTATTCTCTACCACACACCAGCCACACAGAGGGTTCCTGTCAGACACACAACTAGAACACTCTCTGTGCAAGGAACACTCCTCAAGGGAAACTCGTATTACCTAAAGAATAACAACAAACAATATCTAACATAGAGAACTTATAAGCTTATTAAAAACAACAACTTCTAATAACAACATCGCTTCTCCCTTAAAAAACACTTAGCTGGTATTTGTCATAATGAAAAGCAAGAGATAAAAGTGAATTATGGCAAACCATTATTTTTTAATGAAGTTCTATTCTTAACTAATACTCACAGCTGTCATCGAGCTACCATAGATATAATCCAGGTTTAAATGCCACTGAAGAGTCCCTACTGCAGATGACACAGGATTTACTTTGAAACTGTCACTTACTCCAAGTATCATGTCATTCTCTTTCTGAAACTAAAGGAATAAAAAATAATAAGAAATTTAAACAATAGTTGAGGTACTTACAAAGGCAATAAAGTGAGAAGTTCTTGTGTTGCTGCTGTAAGCTACCACTATTATAGAGAGACCATCCACCTGGATAGCTAGAGATGCTGTTACATAATCTCCATTAGTCACTGCATTACCAACTACTATAGTACCAAATACTATACGTAGTGTTCCAATCTGAGCACTTGCTATATCGTCCAGAGGAAAATCAAAATTGCATCTATCTGTAAACTATATAATAAATTAACAACAACAACAATAATAATAATACTATTAATAAAACAATACTAAAACAGTATCACAACTCAAACTATGATCACTGCTTATCCGTGAAATAATTCCCTCTTTAATAGGCTTTGGTTTCAAGTAAACTATGCATCACTGAGCTATCAAATGCAAATAAACAAACAATTATCAATTTTTTTTATAGTAGTTAAGGGCTATACTACATTTTACTCTGAAAGATTAACAGTCCCAAGGCTGTCAAATAATTTCAAAGCTTTCCCCCAAATGATTTATCACAAAGTACATAAAAGAAGAGGAAACAATTATTCCATTCACCATTTTAGATCAAACATGTTTTATAATAGTCTCGAGGAATAAGGGACAACAAAATTAAATGACAACAATAAAAATAATAAACTGACTAAACTCTAGATAATATAATAGGAAAGCTTCACATTCAATTAGCCTGAAATTAAAAAAAAGTAGCACAATGAAATGTCCTAAATCTTCGTTCTAATAAATTCATACCTAAATCAACGGTTAATTGTCAGTAATCTCCAAAATCAGAGCATGACAGACAGACAGACAAACATACAGATAAGGTGACTATTATAAACCTCTCACGCATGCACGCTGAGGTTTAACTAAACTTACAGCTGATGATCTGCAGTTACGAAAATCTGTCCATGATAATCTTGAATCTCCAATATCCATACTGCAGCGATCACATCTTGCATCCATGTTAGAGTCAATAGCTGTTAGGTTATATGAGCACACAGTATTATCTGAGTTTCTGTCCAAGCGACACCGCGACACTATCACACTGGGACCAGACACACCACTGAAATCTTCTACTAAAGAAAGTCCACATAAATTCTCTCCACCTCCACTGCCGAATCTATTTCCACATTGTGTGGCTTGTTCGTAAAGAGCAGTGAAAGTGCAAGGTGAGGGATTTCCAGCACAATTAGTAGCATGACAGACTCTCAATATTCTATAGTTAGGAGCATCACCTCCATCAACAGTGACATAGTATGCATAATCTCCTCGCACAAATCCATACAGCATTCTCCTATCAAATTGACTCTCAATGGCAAGATAGTCATCTCTAGTTCGAATCATGGGTGTACCTGTACCATCTCCATATATATACTGACTGAGTTCCATTCTCCCCACTGAACTGCTTGAGACCATAACTTCATAACTTCCCACATAGAAGCTTCCCTCAGTAGCAAATGATGTGGCAGTAGCTCCACCACTACCCACTATGCTCACTCCAGTAGCTACAGGAGG
>WLWD01003358.1_pt1 | contig 23856 bp, 12 predicted proteins | sample 6712731 | NCBI WGS metagenome assembly WLWD01 (sample SAMN12718690, study PRJNA576275) | sponge metagenome | isolation source: marine sponge | host: Mycale hentscheli | place: New Zealand: South Island, Marlborough, Capsize Point | collected 2014-11-01 | reverse complement strand
TGTTATAATTTTCAACGTGAAACTTCACTTCTTTCAACTTTGTCGGTTAACTTCCCTGAGCATAAAGCAAACTACACTAAGGGCTGCAAGAAATTATATGCTCACATGATTATGACATGACACTACCCAGCTGGTACCAACGCGGAGCTGAAAGCTTCACATTTTATCAACAATTAGCCCCAAATTAAAAAAAGTAGCACAATAAAAGGTCCTAAGTTTTCTTTCTGAATAAGTTCATACCTAAATCAACGGTTCATTGTCAGTAATCTCCAAAATCAGAGCATTACAGACAGATAGGGCAACTACTACAACCCTCTCGTACATGTGCGCTGAGGGTACAAACAAACAAACAAACAAACAAACAAACAACAACCAACCAACATTGTCTGTCGAAAAAATTAGCAAATTAATTGTTTACCAGTCCCAAACCCACATCGTGACTTATAAGATCTGCAACTACCTCTATGAGGTCATAAGACTTGCATTTGGTAATGGTCATCAATACTATACTGTATCATGACAAGTTGCTTATGGCCTTAGCGGTTGTCATGGCTCCTATGACTTGTCCTAGTCTTATTCTATGAACTGCATGTGAAAAATGGCCATTTTTCTTTCCATCACTGCACATCTGAATACTGGAAGCCAATATATTTGGCCAACGGAAGAAAATTCTTGTTCCCTATTCTCACAACATCAGCTGACAAATGCACAAATGCTTCATAGTGACATTAGAAATAGGAGAAAGAACATACTTTTACTTCAGAAAAAGCATATGATGACTAAGCTATCAAAGTGCCATACAGGATTCTGCGCTGGGGGTGGTGTACTTAGCCACACTCATTTTTTAAACCAACACTGCTTTGATGGGCATCCCTATGTGAAGGTGTATGTACCTTACACTGATCTGTGTTTTGTCACATAATTCAAGCTTACAGCTATTGTAGCTACTTACTAAATTAAAATTCTGGGGGGAACTACGGCTTGGAGGGAGTGGGGTATTTCAGGGTGCCCCTACCACTTCGGCACAAAACCTGGTTATACAAGCTAATATGACACTGTGCTTCTGATGCTGTGATATTAGCACTTGTGTGCTTACAGAAACTGACCAATTTACTGACATTGCCTTAGAGATACAAAAATAAATAAATAAATAAATAAATAAATAAATTGCTAATAGAAGGAACCCTAGTGTGAAGAAGAGCAGGGGGAGTCTGAATTAGTAAAAAACAACAACAACTACATGCAATCAGTGGTAAGCGGTGTTAACAACTAACACCACTTAGCACCCAATCTGACCAACCAAAAAGGGAGTGCCAGGTGGTGAGGAGTAATGAATTAACACCACTTAGCACCATACAATACAAACACCACAACCCTCACCTAATTTGCGGTAACAGTCAGCGTCTGGCTTTGAAAAGAATTTCAAATCTGTGTTCATGTCAAGTCACCCTGGCAACCCACATGTGTATGATGTGCCAAAAATAAAATAAAATAAAAGAGAGAGAGAGAGAGAGAGGTGAGGGTGATGAAGTGGAATAGTTGGGGGGAGGGAACACACAACAAAGTTTGTAGATTGGGGAGTCTTTGGAGTCTGAATTTGCACAAAGAAGAGAGCAAATCAGTGCTAAGCGGTGTTAACAACTAACACCTCTTAGCACCCAATCTGACCAACCAAAAGGGGATTGCTAAGTGGTGAGAGTAATTAATTAACACCACTTAGCACCTTACATAAGCAGCATCAACTGCCGCTCCAACAAACCATGTTCAATGCAGCCTTCCTCCAACATACACACATACACACACTCAACATACACACACACATCCCATGATTTAATGGTACTCAGAAATATTAAATTATTTCTGTGGTAATAGCAAGTACCCCACCTTCAGCTGTTTTCTACCTCTCCTGCTTCTGAATCTCTCTGTCCTACTATCATGATAGTGGACTTAAAGTTTTGGACTTCATTTTTGTACTTTCACCTTCCTTTTTTAAACTGATGCGACCTTTACTGTCGATTCCACCCGCTAACCATTTTCCCTTCTCTTAAACCAACGTTGCCTTACCTCGCCAATTCCAACCGCTTTTTAAATTAATCACCTTTTGCCTTCTCTTTCATAATTTCACCTTCCTTTTTTAAACCTATGCCACCTTCTCTCATCTACTATTACACCCACTTTTTAGTTACAATACTTTCTACTGAAGGCGAGGACGCTTTACCTATTCATGTAATGACGATGCTTTACCAAACTCTCATGAATTATTCATGAATAGACATCATCGGTCATAATCGTCATAACTGACACACAAGTGCATTATATAGATTATTATTATTATTGTTATTATTGTTATTATTATTAGTTCCATATACTTTGTATTTTCACTAATCATAAAATATTTACAAAAAGCACAAACGTTTCAACCATTTTACAATGGTCATCATCAGTGTGTGGATGATAACTAGTGATGTGCTTGAGCACAAATGGCGAGCGAGCCTAAAGACTATACTATTTTTATATGAATGATTTTGACTTCTAACACTGAAGCTACTGAAAAAAGGTCCAGTTTTTTAAATTTAGCTTATAGGGTAAAGGGATTTCAGTGCATAGTAACAACTCTCTGCAACTGCTTGAATTGAAGGGGGAAAAAACAACAACAAAACAATACACGTTATTTAAAAGTTTTCTTTGTGATATTCTTTAGCTAAGTAGTGGTTGTAACACACAATGCTTTGACACAACTGGACATGCACCTACACAGACTTACCTTCGCGGTAGTCTAGTGGACAATGTATTTTCAAGTAAATACTAACACAAAAACATGAGGGTCAAAGTACAAAATGACCTACGTACGTCCATACATATATACAAATAAATAAATAAACAAACATCCCCGATTTTCAATTGTGTTACCCCTGTAAGTGTCTCGCTCGCTACGCTCGCTCGCCAATAATAATAGTCAAAAATAATGTCCTGAGGAACTTGTTGTCATGACAGAGCTATAACAAAAAAGAAAGTCCTGGTTACAAGCTATATTCTTGTTAGGCAATTATATACTGGAGGCAATAAACCATATCCCTGTTCATTGATAGTCCACTCCTTCCTATTGGCCAAGACTCTGAGTAACATCTCTTGTGCAGTTCTTGCTGGTGATTTACTATTTTAGCATTCTCCCAATCAATGCGGTGATATTGCTGAATTGCATGTTGAGCAACTGCAGATGTGTTGGTGTCTAGCAATTTCAATGCTCATTGAGGTTCTTTTAGTCTGTGCTCTAGCGTCCGTCCAGTTGGGCCTATATAAACCACTGGGCAAGTCTTACACGTTATTTGATAAACCACTCCTCTTTTTCTAATTGGTGGAAGTGTTTACTTCGGATGAACCCAATATATTTCTTAGTGTCCGGTATGGTGTGAAAGCCGTTCTGATGTCAAGGCGATGTAGAATTCTCTTTATATTTTCTGACAGGTTTTTCACATACGGTACTACTACTGTCCCATTTGAAGTACATACTTCGTTGTGTTGTTTTTAGTGACTCTTGCCTTGAATGGGATAACCTCATCACTACCTCTAGTCACTGGTCACAACTTCATCACTAGCCACTGGTCACATAAGAACCTCATCACTACCTATAGTCACTGGTCACACAAGAACCCCATCACTACATTTAGTCACTGGTCACATGAGACCCCATCACTACCTCTAGTCACTGGTCACATGAGAACCCCATCACTACCTCTAGTCACTGGACACAAGAACCCCATCACCACATCTAGTCACTGGTCACACAAAACACCATCACTACCTCTAGTTACTGGTCACATGAGAACCCCATCACTACCTCTAGTCACTGGTCACATGAGAACCCCATCACTACCTCTAGTCACTGGTCACATGAGAACCCCATCACTACCTCTAGTCACTGGTCACATGAGAACTTCATCACTACCTCTAGTCACTGGTCACATGAGAACCCCATCACTACCTCTAGTCACTGGACACAAGAACCCCATCACTACCACTAGTCACTGGTCACATGAGAACCCCATCACTACCTCTAGTTAGTGGTCATACAAGAACCCCATCACTACCTCTAGTCACTGGTCAAATGAGAAACTCATCACTACCTCTAGTCACTGGTCACATGAGAACCTCATCACTACCTCTAGTCACTGGTCACATGAGAACCCCATCTCTACCTCTAGTCACTGGTCACACGAGAACCCCATCACTACCTCTAGTCACTGGTCACATGAGAACCCCATCTCTACCTCTACTCACTGATCATATAAGAACCTCATCACTACCTCTAGTCACTGGTCACATGAGAACCCCATCTCTACCTCTAGTCACTGGTCACACGAGAACCCCATCACTACCTCTAGTCACTGGTCACATGAGAACCCCATCTCTACCTCTACTCACTGATCATATAAGAACCTCATCACTACCTCTAGTCACTGCCACATAAGAACCTCATCACTACCTCTAGTCACTGATCATATAAGAACCTCATCACTACCTCTAGTCACTGCCACATAAGAACCTCATCACTACCTCTAGCCACTGCCACATAAGAACCCCATCACTACCTCTAGTCACTGGTCACACAAGAACATCTTCATTACCTCTAGTCACTGGTCACATAAGAACCTCCATTACAATGTGTGAAGTACAAACATCCACACAAACATTCTGTCCATGTGGTGTGACTATACCCTAGCAACTGAATATAAAAGTTTCAGCAGCAACTCATATATCCAATAACACACATACATACACGTATTGACTACAACTCCCAGCAACAATGGGTCTACCACATAACTGCACAAAATACACACACAAATTTCAAAGTCCAGCAACACAGGACTGCACATGACATGACTGAACACACATCATACAGATATCAATGCCCAGCAATAGGAATCCCCACATGACTGCATTGCACCACAAACTCCAAACTTAGTCCATTCCACTGGCTGGCACTCCATCAACTACTGCAAGCTAGAGCATCAGTGTATAAAGCACAGCTACAGTCAATCATCTCATTCCCCAATAATGAAAATCAAGTCAAATTTATATAAAATGAAATAAATAATAAACACCATGGTGATAATGAAGTGGACACCAAGGCAACAAAGTGAACACCATGGTGACCTAATGAAGTGGACACATGGTGACCTAATGAAGTGGACACATGGTGACCTAATGAAGTGGACACATGGTGACCTAGTGAAGTGGACACATGGTGACCTAATGAAGTGGACACATGGTGACCTAGTGAAGTGGACACATGGTGACCATATTAAGTGGACACCATGGTGTCCTAACTCCTATCAACTCAATCTGAGGGTCTTTACATATAGAAGCCCTGTCCTGAAGGACCTAAGGAATTTAAAGTCGCTCTGTCACCGTACAAGAAGTACACCAGCTACATGTTCTAAAGTTATATGAGCAGTAAAATTATGCATGTGCTGATCATTGTGAAGTATACACTTTTAAACAAACAATGTGGGTGTGGTTAATTACACACAGTGTCCCCACCCCCAGTGAAAAATCACATGATACCCTGCATGGTGGTCCTTTATATTAGGCCATCAAATCACCATGTACAGTAGTAGGCGTCAAAGTAATGTGCCGGTTTTCGCACTGTGCGACGGGAGTAGTACGGTAAAAATTGACGCACACATTTAACTTTACCCGCGCCGGGAGCCTCTCGCCTGGAACCTGGAATTTCTTGCAGTCAAAAGCTTTACCGCCACGAATTGCAGCAGCTTCTATTCTAAGTGTGCGTGAAACTAAAAACGCTCCTCCCACAAGTAATAGGCGCGCCCCACCCAAGCCTTTTGTTCTGAATTTTAGACAGCTCAGCATTTTCGTACAACTTGAATTTCTTGTCCGAAAGAAAGGTTGGATTATGCTTTTTTGCCAGTGGATAGTGAACTAAACAGAAGATTGAAGGAATCACTGAATCGTGAGTAAGAGACTAATGACAGTATTTAGCTGCTTAGAATCTGCTTCCAGTCTGATAGTGTTCAAGTTTGACGCTTCGTATTTCAAAATAAGCTAAGGAACTCAAGAGTTTTCTAAGCTAATATCCATAACAATTGTTATGGATATTAGCTTAGCCTCATCATTTCAGTTAGTTTAGAACAATGTCTATATTTGTAGGCATGCATTATGAACTACATATTGCTTTATTTTTGTATGTAGGACTTAATCCGAGTAACACTGGTGAGTTGTGACTTCTCTATTCTACATGCAGCAGTTTCAGGACTTGGAGTAGAGAATGACACCCTCCTTTCATCCTTTGTCAGAATAATACCTTGATTTTTATACATTCCATGTGATAATTATAGTTGTGTCATTGCAAATATGAATAAAAAGCTTCTTTGGCTATATATATATTTAGGTTAAATTTCAATGATAAACTCTACCACAATTGGTAAATTGATTACTAAGCTACTGGGTAATTGCAGACAACCACCGATCGCTAATATACAAATCTCAATTAAGTTTGCACGGTGAGTTAGGAGCAAAGTTTGAGGCGAGATGTCCTGTGGTTGATAGTACTTATCACTTCTATTCAGCCTTGACAATGGTTGCTATGGGTCTCCTCCCTTACACGTAGAGGTCGCGTTTATAATTCAATGCTATTCTCTGTACGTAGAAATCTGTGGCCTCATTTACATTTCTGAACTCCTTCCGGAGGTCTGGGTATAAAAGGAAGAATACCGGCATGTCCTTTGACCTCAAGCTCCTTCTATTCAAATTCTAAATAACTATGGAAGAGTTTCTAGCTCTAGAAAATATCTGTGAATCGATAGAAAAGCTTATAACCTTTTTTTTTACCGTTTTAGTAAACGGTGTCGGCCGTTGAGCCAAATTGGTAAGGAGCGCAATGATAAAAACTACGGTAAAAACACACACACCGTTTTACAACCGTACTATGGAACGGATTTCAGAACTTTATTTCGTCTCCTACTCTATATGTAATCATTTTTGCAATTAATACTATCTATCAATGCCGTGTGTGACCTAATTGAAGATGAACCCTCAGGATAGTATCTTGCAAAACTGATAGCATGCTGAATAATATTTACAGTTGAATTTAGCTGACGTGTCAATGACAAACAGTACTTTTATTCTTTCTCTATTTAGAGCCCGCCATTTGTTGTTTTTCCTTTCTTTTTTTATGTTTGTTTGTTTATTGTTTTGTCTTCTTAAGATGCTCATGACTTACATGTGACACTGTTTCCCAGCTTTTGTGCGCTAAGTTGCTGTAATGCATACTAAAATGGTCTCCGGGAAGTCGGTGACAAAAACTGTCAGCTGCCTTCCACTTATCGCAAAATAAGTCCCCAGCTATATGCCCTTATATACGTGACCTTCTCGTTTAACTATAATTTATGGGTAAAGTTGTGACCAGCAAACAACCCCTGAACTCTGTGTCACATGTTTATCATGTGATTCCTGTAACCACATGTATGTCTGGACATTAATAATGATCTTTTAAATTAAAGAGGTGAGAGAACGGCGTTGTTGATAGATTGAGACAAATGTGACAGGATCTGAGAAAACAGCCCACTTCGCGCAAAACATGAAATTGAGATACAGGCAAAAACATCGAGTTGGGCATAGTAATTGGAAAATTTTTTTATTTGTTCATACCAATCTAAAACCCTTTGCCTATACCTTCTGACAAAATTTGAAGTGTCAACGACAAGTATTTCATGGCGAGCGTGTCGTTAGAAATGCCTCACTCCTTTCTCTTGTGGTCTTTCAAACGCGTTTTTCTCAATTTTCCTAAATAGCGTGGTAGAACAGGCGAAACTTTAATGGCTCATAACTCGAAAACTACAGACAGCCTGCTAATTATTTATGGCTCATTTTGAAGCTAATTTTAAGGAGTACATAGCAAATACAAAAATAAAATTTTGATGGAGTGCTCCAAGTGGGCTGTTTTCTCAGATCCTGTCACAAATTGAACTGCTATATTTTAATCCTACGTGTTTAGTTATTGATACAAAAAATTATTTTACAATAATTTCACCATCTTGGCGTCCATTAATTCAAACATACAAACTGTGTGATACAAAGAAAGTCTCTGATATAAATCCTTTCAGTACAAACTTCAAGTTAGGTACATTGAACATTCATTCATACACTGTCCCACAGAGAGCTCAGCTCCTCCCCTCTCACCTGCTCTTTCCTGGCTTCTTGCTGGTCCTCGTGTGTGGCCATGTAGTCCATAGTTGATCACCAGAGCCGACGCCTCCCCAGACGTACGGATGTCGGCACACTGCTGGTATTTCTTGTCCAGCAAAACCATCGTGTTCTGACACCACCAACTAGCCTGGGGGAAGAGAAGGTAATATTTATAAACAATGAATAAAAATGAAATTAATACCTGTAGAGAATGATAACATGAATATAAATAACTATTGCTACTGCATTTTGAAATACGTCAAAAGCTACTACATGGCGGGGTACTCGCTAGGTCACACTCATCTATCACACGCTTTTTCTACTCACACACACAAACACGCTCTTTTTCTACTCACACGCACACACAATCTTTTTTCTACTCACACACAAATACACTCTTTTTCTACTCACACGCACACACAAACACACTCTTTTTCTACTCGCACACAAACACACTCTTTTTCTACTCACACACAAATACTCTTTTTTCTACTCACACACAAACACACTCTTTTTTTCTACTCACACACAAGCACTCTTTTTCTACTCACGCGCACACACAAACACGCTCTTTTTCTACTCACACACAAACACGCTCTTTTTCTACTCACACGCACACACAAACACACTTTTCTACTCACACACAAACACGCTCATTTTCTACTCATACACACACACAAACACACTCTTTTTCTACTCTATTTTTTTACTCACACACAAGCACTCTTTTTCTACTCACGCGCACACACAAACACGCTCTTTTTACTCACACACATTCTTTTTTCTACTCACACACAAACACGCTCTTTTTTCTACTCACACGCACACACAAACACATTCTTTTTTCTACTCACACACAAACACGCTCTTTTTCTACTCACACGCACACACAAACACACTTTTCTACTCACACACAAACACGCTCTTTTTCTACTCACACGCACACACAAACACACTCTTTTTTCTACTCACACCAAAACACACTCTTTTCTACTAACACACAGACAAAACACACCCACTCTTTTTCTACTCACACACATACAAACACGCTCTTTTTCTACTCACGCACATACAAACACACTCTTTTTCTACTCACACACATACAAACACACTCTTTTTCTACTCACACACATACAAACACACTCTTTTTCTACTCACACACATACAAACACACTCTTTTTCTACTCACACACAAACACGCTCTTTTACTACTCACACGCACACACAAACACAATCTTTTTTCTACTCACACAAACACACTCTTTTTCTACTCACACACATACAAACACACTCTTTTTCTACTCACACACATACAAACACGCTCTTTTTCTACTCACGCACTCACAAACACTCTTTTTCTACTCACGCACACACAAACACACTCTTTTTCTACTCACGCACACACAAACACACTCTTTTTTCTACTCACGCACACACACAAACACACTCTTTTTCTACTCACGCACACACACAAACACACTCTTTTTCTACTCACGCACACACAAACACACTCTTTTTTCTACTCACGCACACACACAAACACACTCTTTTTTCTACTCACGCACACACACAAACACACTCTTTTTCTACTCACGCACACACACAAACACACTCTTTTTTCTACTCACACATAAACTCGCTCTTTTTCTACTCATATGCACACACAAACATGCCCTTTTTTCTACTCACTGTAGGCACAAAGGAATCAGACCCCAAGCCATCTTCGAAGGAGGGGGAGATGTAGGCACAAGCCTACATGAGAACTAAGCATTATTATTCACATTTACAGCTTGTCTAGGTAATTGTATTTCTAATTTGTAAGTTCTATTCATCTTTTGTTTCATTTTTCTCTTTGTTAAGGGCTGGCTATATAAAGTCACTGAGTTATTCTTTTAAATTATATTTATACCCTGAACAATTCCTTTGGGGAAAGGGCTTTAGCGGTAGCTAAGAGAATCTAAGAGGAAGAACTGGTGGCAGCGACTACTACGTATGGGAACAGAATACGTACTTGACCTTCATGAATCCATCGACCTCGTAGCCATAACCCAACACGCACACACAAACACACTCTTTTCTACTCACACACACAAGCACACTTTTCTACTCACACACAAACACGCTCTTTTTCTGCTCACACACTCAGACACACTCTTTTTCTATTCACACTAACAAGCACACTCTTTTTCTACTATACTCACACACCAACACACTCTTTTTTCTGCTCACACACACACTTTTTCTACTCACACACACAAACACACTCTTTTTTCTCCAGATAATTACCATACCCTTGCCTTTCTCTGTAGCTCCTCCCTTTTTCAGCCGCTTGCAATTTTAAATGTACGTGCAGTCTTTGTTCTGTTCCGGTTAATGGATGATTGGAATGATTGATGTCCAGATAACTGATGTTCCACTGCACATGTATATTTAACACACAAACATACACACAAACATACACGCTGTTGTCAGGTTATTACAAGAAGCTAGCCTAGTGTCAGGAATAGCACTCCAGTATTGGTGATGCTGCATTATCATCTAGCAATGTAGACCTATTGGAACCAATACTTCTCTATACTACCAACACACACTGGAGAACACTTACCGCGCCATCACTTCAACAGTGGAGAGCTGATCAAGTGCGCTTCCAATAGCGATTGAGGTCAAAGGTGGAGGTCATCCTTTGTGCACAAGAAGGTCGTTACATTAATTATATTCGCGTGGATTCTTCCAATAATGCAACTTTACAGCCTGCATTTTGGGTGTGGTGGGGTCAGAGATAAACAGAGAATGCGGGAACGCCCAATTTTGGGAAACGGTTAGCCAGTTATGCTATGGCGGAAAGCCAGCAGCAAGTTCGTAATAAGGTGAGCACATAGCTAATTCCTAGCTGGTATAGATCAAGTGTTTGATTTACCTAGTTACTAGATCCATTGTTTGTTTATTAGATCCAGTATTTTTCACTAGCCCACTGTTTGTATAGATAACTTTTACAAAAGGGTTGAAAGAAGGGAAAACACTACTACCTCCACACATGCCAAGTGATTAGCATAATTTCAAGCATACTTTTTCCAACAATTGAAGTAAAAGAAAGAGAGAAATTAAGTCTGAGCATTCGATAAAACTAGGTATCAGCAACTGGAAAAATAGAGGGGAGGGAATAGCTGTATGTCTGAGCATGCTCATAAAAATACTAACAACTGGAAAAGAGAGGGAAAGTAATGTCTGAGCATGCTCACAACAAATGCACTGGCAACTGGAAAAAAGAGAGGGTAAAAGTCATGTTCCTGAGCATGCTCTTGAAAAAAAAACACCAGGTTCTTTTATGAGCATGCTCAGACATGACTTTCCCTCTCTTTTTTCAGTTGCTATTGTGTTTTTGAGGATAGTTAGACAGACTATCCCTCTCTATTTGCTATAGTTTGTAACTATTTTACTCTAGTCATTTGAAGTCTATAATAGTTTGTTCCATTTGAAGTCTAGTTTGTTCCAGAAACACAGTAAGTTGTGTGTAACACATAAGCACAATATATATTTGTTGTAATGTTATTTATCTGCTTAGTTGTTGTTGTTGTTTTTGTTTTGTTTTTTGTTGTTGTGCTTGTTATCATTTTATTTAAACTTTCTTACAATGTGTATTGAATTTGTATTTGGGAGGTATTTGTATGTTTGTTCACTTTTATACGAAGATTATGTTTTTTTTAATGTATATGTTCATGTGTTAGCATTTTGATAAACAACAGCAGGTATCTTTCGAAAAGAAAAAAGCTTTTTTTACAATTTTTTTTCATTGCATTTTGACTAAACAGTTGGTACTACATGAAAAATTTTAACAGTCAAGTTTTCGTTTCTGCTGATTTACTGCTAAAAGCTAGAAGCTCTTCCACAGCTATATCAGCAAGCTAAGGCCTTGTACTACCCTCTAAATGCTATAGGGATCATGCTAAACAGCTTGTACAATAAAAAAAAATGACTTGCTTCGATTAAGCAGACTGACTGGATTTTTGCTGAACTTGCTGCTCTCACAGGTCCCTTACTTCTTAGTCTTTCTACCAGCTACAGTTGGGTCTCTAGTAGTGAGAATATCTAAGCCAATGATGGCCCCACTATTTAAAATAGCATCATATTTTTTTTTCATTCCTAGAAGTGATGCATGCGGTAAACAGTGAACATTGACATAGTCGAACCGAAAAACTATACTATATCAACTACCATATCGTTTTGTTTGTTTTTTCTAATATAACTCCTCCCGTGCAAAAAAAAAATGTTTTACTGAACAAAATTGAAAACCCATCTTTTCTGGTTCCTACTTTACATTATTTTAGCACAGGAAGAAACAGCACATTCTCTTATTATGTGTTTGGAATATCATGTTGTTATTGTGTGTTTGTGTGCACATGTGTGTTTGTTTATTTGCCAATTTCTCATCATTAGTTTTTTATATTAAAATATTATTGTATTGTATTTAATCATTGTGCAAGAAATTGTATGTTTGTGTGTTAGCATTCATAGAGTTGCTGTTGTTTTTACATTTCTGTAAATTTATAGTTGTATATTTGTGTGTTTGTTTACATGGTTTTAATTACAGTATTGGCATTTTATATGTACTTTTATTTATTTATTTCTAGTTGTGCAAAGTGTTTAGAAAGCGTATTCACTGTTGATATAGGAATAAATTTGTTTGTGTGTTTGTTTTATATTTGTAGTCTTTTATAAGTTTGTTTGTGTGTTTGCATGTTAAAGTCTCGTTTAAATAGCACTTAGTGATGTGTGTTTGTTTGTTTGTAATTATATATTTATTTATTTATTTGTATTTAGAGAGATCTCCATCCTCCAGTCTCACTTCACTGGGAGCACTGCCATACATGGAGTAAGGATGTCAAGCCTGTACAATGTGCAGTACTACAAAATAAAGTCATAGTTATGGATGATGATTATCACACACTTCTCATCTCTACTGACCTTCACTCATGGACTACTACTAGTGCACCATATGTAGGCTCGTCCCTAACTACCTACCAGTCTAAGTTTGTATTGGTTGGTGGAGTGCATCCCTCCACTATTGAACCCACTAACTCTCTGTTGACTAGTACTACTGGTCTAGACTGGAAGCCATCGCTACGTGCCATGCCTACTAGTCGCTCCTTGCCATCATCAGTTAGTGGAGGATCACTGGAGGTCCTGGTTGTGGCTGGTGGGACTGACTCACATGACGAGGAGTTGGACGTAGTGGAAGTTCTACTCAACGACCATTGGACGACTGCAGACTCACTTCCTTCTTCATGCTGGTACATGCTATCAACATTCCATGAAGGCAACTTCTACTTCACAGGAGGAGCTGGCAAGAGAGAGGTACTATTTGTATGCAGTTTAGAGTCTCTCATAGCATCTGCTAGTAATGGCAGGACAAGAAGACAAACAATATGGAGGACAGTAACCACACTTACTGGCATCTTAGCTATCGTCTCCTATGTATCGAATCTAATCAGCATCGATAGATATTCTACCATTAGAAGTTACTCCAACAAGACAGAGGAGTGGATTGAGACTACTAGTGAGGGAGATAGACCAGAACAGAAGTATGGTGGATATATACCTACTGCAGTCTTGTCTACTGGACAGTTGCTGGTTGCTAGTATGGATGGAGTATACAAAGAAACTCTGTCAGGTTAGTGTAAGTAAATAGCAGCATCTCTAGAAAGCCATCTTGCCTTCAGTGATTTTGGCTTCTCTTTAGAATGTCCCATTTATAGATTATATGGGAAACTAAAGTTGGGTATTAAAACTTGTACTATAATAAAACTAGAATATTATTATTTATTATTAAGTTAATTAAGTTAAAACTAAATATTTATTATATTGATTATGATGTTATAATAAGAAAGGTAATTGATTGTCTTTGCCAAAATTGCAAGTGCTGGAATGCAGCTGCTTCTACTGGCAGCTGCTTCTATTGGCTTAGCTCCAGGCTATAAAACCAGCTGCCCACACTCTGTATTGCAGGAGCCAGCTATGGTACTGGTGCAGTGCTTGGGTTACTTTGTATAGTTAACCAATGAGACTAAATACCTGTAATTAGTGTTTTATTTGCAATATTTTATAATTCATATTATATTTTGTGTTTAATAGCTTTCAAGTATGAAGATGCATACAAACACTTCATTGTTTCCAAAGAAGTGTTGGAGCTTCTATCTTTAAAGTTTATGTCCCTTGGTCCTCCAAGACAAGGCAAGAGTACAACTCTCAGGAGAATTAAAAAAGAGATCATAGATCTTCTGTCAGCTAAAGAAGAGGAGCAGATTCATGGCAGCACAGGTGCAGTACAGTGTTGCTCCAATATGCTAGTCCAAGGCAAGTCTGATCCAACTACAGCAGAAAGAACAGCAAACTGGACCATTGTAAAGAATCTCATTGAGGAAGCATCTCTACTATTTCACACTCTCAAAGATAGTTTTCAGATTGAATCCACTTCTGATGCTACAGCTGATTCCCATAGAGGTAGTGACACCAGGGCAGAGGTCAGTCAGGCTAGCAGTACTGGACAGTCTCACTCTGTAGAAGAGAATAAGCAACCCTGGCATAAGGAAATCACTCCACTTTCAACAGCACATGACCAACCAGGTGATCAGGCAGTATCATCACCAGATTATTCTGAATTAGCTGCCATATTCCAGACAGTGTCCAAGCAACCACACTTTGCAGAAAATGTGAAGCACTCTTTTAAAGTTTTTTTGAGAATGGAGGACACAGGAGGTCAGCCTGAGCTGATGGACATGCTACCAGCACTCACCATAGGACCTGGCCTCTACTTGCTGTTCTTTAGCTACAAGTTCCAACTACATGAGGAGTATGGGGTCTTTTATCAGAGAGCTTCAGGAGAGACAACTGCACCAGAGAAATCTGAGTTTACTCTGCAAGAGATGCTTTTGCGTACTCTGGCCAGTATATCTTGCTTCAGTTCCTCCACCCATCTTCAACCTCTACCAGGACCAGACAACTCAGCCATTGGTGAGATACTGGAGTCCTCCAAGTCAGTAGTGTATGTAGTGGGCACTCACAAAGACAAGGTTTCTGAGGAAGTCATCGCTACAGTCGACTCACAGCTTCAAAAAGTGATTCGAGACACTGACTCCTACAAAAAAGGCATAGTTCAGTTCTGCTCAAAAGACAAGCTTGTTGTTTCTTTAGACAACATGGGAGGCGGAGTAGAAGAGATCGATCACTTGCATCAGCTACTGGAGAATGCCATGGAGAAACACTTTAAAAAGCTGAAAATTCCAGCTGTGTGGCTTCTGTTCAGCTTGTGTCTCCGCATGAGAGAAGTGAGGACAGCCAGCCTGGAGACCTGCTTGGCCTTGTCCCATGCCTTCAATATGACACCCTACGAGACCAAAGCAGCTCTGTGGTTTCTTCACCACCATGCCGGTGTTCTGATGTACTTCCCCAGTGTTCCTGGTTTGGAAGACATGGTCATCATAGACACCCAGGTAGTGTATGACAGTATCACTGGTGTCATTCTCAAAGCCATGAGCTTTGATAGCGTAGGTCAGGCCACATCCGAGAGGTTCAGGAATACAGGTCGATTCTCTATGACAGATTTGAAGACAGCTACAGCTGACATTTCAGGAGATCTGATTCCACCAGAGCAACTGGTAGCTTTGCTTTCATATCTTCACTTGATAGCTGAGATTGCGTCGTCAGTCGAATCTTCTGATCCTAACTCAGCTTTAGGAGAAGAGAAAAAATACATCATGCCTTGTGTGTTAGAAAACACTAGTGCAAAGGAACTTGACCTATTCCACAAAGAATCCTGTAGCTCAAGTTTCGTGGAGCCTTTCTTGATGTACTTCAGTAGTGGGTTTACTCCTATGGGACTCTTTCCTGCTGCAATGGCATGTCTCGTATCCAACAAGTCCTTCACTTTTATTACAGAAGGTGTCAAGAAAAACATGGTGCACTTTTTGTATGGATCTAAACGAATTCGTGTAACATTTATATCTCGATGTAAATATTTTGAAGTCGTAGTTTCGTGTGATCCTACTTTCCAAGACTCCATTCACCATGAATGTACTGCTCTAAAACAAGAAATAGAAGACACTCTACAGGAGGCTAGTTCCAGAATGAACTACAACAGCTCCATGGACTACCAGTTTGCCTTTGACTGTCGTTCACATGAAGGAGGGAATCATCTCGGGATAGTTCATGAAGTAGAGTCCATTCCTTCAGCCATGACCTGTGTCAACGATTCCCAAGGAATTGCACTTCAGAATAGACACCTCATTTGGTATGGACAGGTATGTAGAAATAGACTTATGTATTGTAACTTGCTATAACTAACAATTTTTTATTTGGTTTTAGAAATACGAGAAGAAAGATCCTGTGGTAGAGAATAAAGATCCTGTGGTAGAGAAGAAAGATCCTGTGGTAGAGGTCTCTGAAAGTAAGTCAAGTTACATATTGTTTTTATTTGGTATCATTACAAATATTTTATTGTTAGGTGGCAATAGCTTGAGTATATTTCTGAGTGTGTATCCTGGCTTGGTCCATTCAGTGACGCCTTGTGTTATGACAGTAGCTGATCTCTGCTACAGTAAAGGACTCATATCTCCTGACATGTATGACCAGCTCCTTCAACGTCAGAACTGGATTGATGTAGAGAAGACAAGAAACCTTCTGAGTAGCATTCGTACAGTCTTATCAACTAGACCTACTGCCCTCAAGGAGTTTGTTACTGTATTGTCTCAAGTGGACTATTGTAGACAAGTGGCAGATAAAATACAGCAACAGCTCCAGTAAGTATATGTGACCGGTTTTGGGAAAATCGGCCTAAACGCGGCATCTAAAGTTTTCTAATTTATTCTACCAGTAGGCTGCACGGGGCCTTGGGATGCCTTCCTCCTAATTTGGAAGCTGTAGCACAAGCCGTCTTCACCCTACGCACTACAACACTTCAGTATTTTTGCTTAACTTATTATTGCTGATTTCGAAAAAACGCGGGGTAAAGGCGTTGCTAAGGTCAGGGGGCGTGCCTTGTGTCCGTATACTATTACTGCGTGTCTCCGGGACACTACGGAATAAACTTGGTTACAGGCGGATTGAAAGAATTCTAAAAGGCTTGATGCAGGGCTCCTTAAGAAACTATGATGGAGAGAATTGCGTGAGTACGTGAATTATGTAGAATAGTAAGTGAATTAGTTAGCTACAGTTTTTCCCGGCTGTTAGTGAAAAGCCCGCCAGTAATTTCTTAGCAACTCTCCGTACACGAGTCCAACCGGCTAGTGTTTCTAGCCTCCTAGTGTGAGTTCTAGAGCACGCCAGAGCTTACAACTGCGTCATGAGCTAGAGCTAACTGGTGTCTATCCATTTCTGCCATAAAAAAATTTTCTAAAAAAATCGACCCATAAGGCTTTACCCGGGGATACTGAAAAAAATTGTTTGCCGCGTTTAGGCCGATTTTCCCAAAACCGATTTTCCCAAAACCGGTCACATATTGTTATTATTGTAGCATTTGAATTATTGTATTGTTTGTGTAATAGAATTCCTGTGGATTGAATTCATCAACACTACATAAACATACATATGGAAACATTTATAGTATTTTATACTTTATGTATCATATCCTATATTTCAAACTTAAACATTGTGGATTTCTTTCTATTGTTATTTTTTAATAAAATTATTAACTGTATTTGAACAACTTTATTTTAACAAAGCATTTTAATATCATACCAGAATAGTATAGACATGGTTTTCAAGTTGTTAGAACTTTAGTTGCCAATGATCGCCTGTACAAAATGTTTAGCTACAGTATTTATCTTGTCATCATTATTATAATATATCACAACAGGGATTTTCCCTCTTTACATGCTAAGAGTGGCTGGGGGTTTTTCCTCTCACCAAACTAACATCAGAGGCTGATTCAGAAAACATCTAAGGGCAATGATCCTAGGTGGTTGGAAACGCTCACATTGTATTACATATCATACATTCTATATTTCAAATTTTCACATTGTTAAATTTTTCATTCTAACAATTTATAACTTCAAATTTCTACTTCATTTAATTCCAACACAAAATACAAACATAATCAATTCTTTATAGAACAAGAGGAAAGTATGTGAATTTGCTCATAGTTTGGCCAGTTGTTGTTGTAGTTCTAATTTGGCCACTGTCTCCAAGTGGACCACGTCTGGGCCGTCAGCTATCCGCAATGAACAGGTACCAGCATACATGTGTGCAAGGGGCGTGTCCTGACACACTCCCATGCCTCCGTGAACCTGAAATGAAAACAAAAGAAGCTAAATGACATTGTAACAATTGAGTTAAATCCTGACTGCAAGATTATTGTTTAGCACTTTTCAAACTAATTTACTCCATCAATAACTTGTTATCAAAACACTCTTTCATATATGTATGCACCTGTATAGCACGGTCCAACACGTCACATGCTCTGAGCAGCTGCAACCTTGATAGCCAATCTACAAAGCCACAAAGACACGATGCTTTGGTGAATTAGGTAAGGATCATAAAAACAGTAAGAGAAACACATGGAAACTAGAAGACTTGTGAGTCCCCCCTTACCTCCTTTCTAGCTCCTTTAGTTCCCTTACAGTCAATAGCATGAGTAGCTTTCAGGACGAGAAGTCTACATTGATCGATCTGCATACGTGATTCTGCCACGTACATACGAATGGTTTGCTACATGAAACACACGCACACACACAATCACTTAGTCCTGGAGGAAACCATAAAACTGATTCATTCAAAATATCATCCCTTAGGAGAAATGTAACAACAGTGATACTAAACGAGAGAATGAATTCCATTCCAATATAAGGGATCGTAAGTAAGCGTGTAACTATTATGTGAGCAGCATTGTACTAAACATACCTGACTTCAGTCATGCACTCTGGCCCAATCAAACATATCAATAACACTCGCTGATGAAATTACAACTTTAATCCACAATTGGTAAAGTATTACTAGTAAATCAACTACTGAAGTGTCGTCCACAGCAATCTCAAGATAATGTCATTTAATTTTTGACAAATCTGGACTTGCATTTCACGCACACCACACTCTAGTCACTGGCCACATGAGAACCCCATCACTACCTCTAGTCACTGGTCACATAAGAACCCCATCACTACCTCTAGTCAGTCACATAAGAACCCCATCACTACCTCTAGTCACTGGTCACATGAGAACCTCATCACTACCTCTAGTTAGTGGTCATATAAGAACCCCATCACTACCTCTAGTCACTGGTCACATGAGAACCCCATCACTACCTCTAGTCACTGGTCACATGAGAACCCCATCACTACCTCTAGTCACTGGTCACATAAGAACCCCATCACTACCTCTAGTCACTGGTCACATAAGAACCCCATCACTACCTCTAGTCACTGGTCACATAAGATCCCCATCACTACCTCTAGTCACTGGTCACATAAGAACCCCATCACTACCTCTAATCACTGGTCACATGAGAACCTCATCACTACCTCTAGTTAGTGGTCATATAAGAACCCCATCACTACCTCTAGTCACTGGTCACATAAGAACCTCATCACTACCTCTAGTCACTGGTCACATGAGAACCCCATCACTACCTCTAGTCACTGGTCACATGAGAACCCCATCACTACCTCTAGTCACTGGTCACATGAGAACCCCATCTCTACCTCTACTCACTGATCATATAAGAACCTCATCACTATTTCTAGTCACTGCCACATAAGAACCTCATTACTACCTCTAGTCACTGCCACATAAGAACCTCATCACTACCTCTAGTCACTGATCATATAAGAACCTCATCACTATACCTCTAGTCACTGCCACATAAGAACTTCATCACTACCTCTAGTCACTGGTCAAATGAGAAACTCATCACTACCTCTAGTCACTGCCACATAAGAACCCCATCACTACCTCTAGTCACAGGTCACACAAGAACATCTTCATTACCTCTAGTCACTGGTCACATAAGAACCTCATGACAATGTGTGAAGTACAAACATCCACACAAACATTCTGTCCATGTGGTGTGACCATACCCTAGCAACTGAATATAAAAGTTTCAGCAGCAACTCATATCCAATAACACACAAACATACATGTGTTGACTACAACTCCCAGCAACAATGGGTCTCCCACATAACTGCACAAAATACACACACAAATTTCAAAGTCCAGCAACACAGGACTGCACATGACATGACTGAACACACATCAGTCACCACTGACCATATCTTGGTGTATAAGGCGTAGGTGTTTGCAATGCAGTCATGTGGGGATCCTTATTGCTGGGCATTGATATCTACCAACCACAAACCTATATGTTATACTTGTGGTGGTCGAACTGGCCATGCCTCAACCACAAACTCCAACTTAGTCCATTCCACTGGCTGGCACTCCATCAACTACTGCAAACTAGAGCATCAGTGTATAAAGTTGAGCTACAGTCCATCATCCCATGTCCCAATAATGAAAACCTAGAAATACACACCATGGTGACCTAATCATACCCGTAGCCAGGGGTGGTTCAGTCGAACCTCCCTTTAGAGTGACCGGAAGTAAATATTTTAGCTACACCCCCCATACAACTTCTGGAATATCATCATTCGTTCCATCGTGCAGAACCTGCGATGGAATTCTCTGCTGTTTCCCTGATGTACTTCATACTCTGTATATGGACGGCCTAGTCTGTGTCCATTCAGCTCCTTGACTACAAAATTTCGCTCTCACATCAGCATAAGTAAAGCTTGCTACGTTACATCTATTCTTTATAAAGTGTAAAGTAATGCACTTATTAATTAGTAAGATTAATGGCAGGGGTAAACATGCTATTCAATATTAATAGCACAAGAAACGGAATTTTTTTAAAACAGATTAGGAGGGGAGCCGTCGGAAAGTATCTTAGAAAGTTAATCCTGAAATACACAGATAGTGAGTGCACCATTATAGTGTAGCTACTCTATCAATGATGTATAAAAAAGCTGGCTTACTAACCCGTGAGGGATCAATAACAGTGCACATGTGCACACACACACGTACACACATTGACAGATTACATGTGCACACACACATACACACATTGACAGATTACATGTGCACACGCACGTACACACATTGACAGATTACATGTGCACACACATACGTACACACATAGACAGTGTACATGTGCACACACATACATACACACATTGACAGTGTACATGTGCACACACACGTACACACATTGACAGTGTACATGTGCACACACATACGTACACACATTGACAGATTACATGTACACGCACACACGTACACAATTGACAGTATACATGTGCACACACATACGTACACACATTGACAGTGTACATGTGCACACACACACGTACACACATTGACAGTGTACATGTGCACGCACACACGTACACACATTGACAGTGTACATGTGCACGCACATACGTACACACATTGACAGTGTACATGTACACACACACACGTACACACATTGACAGTGTACATGTGTACACACACACGTACATACATTAAAATGAAAGGTATAGCTAAGTATGTACGATGCAGTGTCTCCCACCCCAGCAAAATATCCTGTATAAAAACCTGCATATGTGAGTGGGTCTAGGAAAAGGGACCTTATGGCGCAAACCCAAAAAAATTGATTTTTTTATGCTAATAAAAAGCTACAATTTATCTCAACTTAGTGCTAAAATACTGGAGGGTAAAACCTTCGACCCGCAGAGAAACTAGCAGTTGAACTGGGCTGTATTCAGCAAAGCAATTGAACTAGAAATCGAGAAAACATAAATTGAATTTCCACTCCCGGTATAATTAACGTTTCCATATACTTAACAGCATACTCCGCATACGCAATTAAATTGTGCAGCCACTTTTAACGGCGACTAACAAAGTTTTGCGTAGAGTTCTTTCTAGCTTTCAGAGCGTCTCACAGCCTGTCTTGTCAGAATCCTTGGCTACTCTACTCGATGTAGCAGTAAACTTTTAGCCAGAGGTAAGCTGTAGATTGCATGCAATAGTCTCAAAGCTACGCCGTTTTTTTTTTTAGCTGCTTGTTTGAAACTCCGCCCATTCCCCGTTTATTGTACTTCGAGAATGAAAGAGAATAAAAAGTAGCTTGTCTTTCCACGGCACACTTGGAGTCTTTTAAGTTATTTTGACATTTGAAATTTGGCATAGACGTAGAGTAAGGGTCACTGAGACTAATTCTGGAAAGAAAAAAAAAAAAAAATAGGAGAAAGAATTTTTCCGATGACTTACTTCTGGAGCCTATATCTCAATTTCAATTTTTTGCGCCGCCATAAGCTTCCTTTTCCCAGACCCGCTCACATATCATGCATATATTTACTTACGCACACATGCACATGTGACAACAACCCTAGCCAGGCCTACAATGGTCACTATGCAAGAGTGCCAGATTATTACGTCCACGTATTGATGACAACTTGTGCATTCCAATGGCTTACCTTAAGCAGAAGAGGATACTTTGTGATTGGTTGGACCAGATTGATGAAGAGGGTCGACAAGACAATGATGTCTCTATGCTGGACATACTCTGTACTCTCTGCAAAACACAATAACAAGCAACGCAAATGATCCTAATGAATTTATCCCACGACTAAAAAAACTAAAATAAGTAATTTTAACTGGCGCACTTTAAAAATCTCATATTTTTCCTATTATTATGTTTGGTAAATACAGCAAGTATAACAGAGAAAAGTAGGAGTCAATTACATCCTATCAGTCAATGATAATAGAGCAGACAAACAAGTTGTGCCAACAGTGAAATACATTTAATCCCGTGGATAATAGTTAGCTTTATACTGACCTCTTCTGTACATATGCCCCACCCACTAGATACTCAATGCCACACCTACCAGACCGTTTATGTCTATATTAATGGCCCACCCACTGGACCATCTATGCCCCACCCACTGAACCATCCATGCCCCACCCACTGAACCATCCATGCCTCACCCACTGAACCATCTATGCCCTACCCACTGGATCGTCTATGCCCCACCCACTGGACCACCTATGTCACACCCACTGGATCATCTATGCCCCATCCCACTGGACCATCTATGCCCCACCCACTGAACAATCTATGCCCCACCCACTGGACCATCTATGCTCCACCCATACTGGACCATATATGTCCCACCCACTGAACAATCTATGTCACACCCACTGGACCACTATGCCCCACCAGTGGGTGGGGCAATAATGTCCAATGGGTGGGGCATAGATGGTCCAGTAAATGGGACATAGATGGTCCAGTGGGTGGGGCATAAATGGTCCAGTAGGTGGTCCAGTGGGTCCATCTATGCCCCACCCACTGAATCATCTATGCCCTACGAACCATCTATGCCCCACCCACTGGACCACCTATGCCCCACCCACTGGACCATCTTTGCCCCACCCACTGGACCATCTATGTACCACCCACTGCATCACATATGCCCCACCCACTGTACCATCTATGCCCCACCCACTGGATCATCTATGCCCTACCCACTGAACCATCTATGCCCCACCCACTGGACCACCTATGCCCACCCACGGAACCATCTTTGCCCCACCCACTGGACCATCTATGTACCACCCACTGCATCACATATG
>WLWD01004069.1_pt1 | contig 23859 bp, 27 predicted proteins | sample 6712731 | NCBI WGS metagenome assembly WLWD01 (sample SAMN12718690, study PRJNA576275) | sponge metagenome | isolation source: marine sponge | host: Mycale hentscheli | place: New Zealand: South Island, Marlborough, Capsize Point | collected 2014-11-01 | reverse complement strand
AACCTAGCTTACAAGTTGTTACAGATTTCATTCTATTTATAATACTATAATGTTCCGAGTGGTTGTGTTGATTCACACATAATGTCTTGTTTAATTGTAGGGGAGAGAAATTTAGAACTGAATTTTCACACCTAGATGAAATTAGAAGTATCATACCAGACACAGTTCGAGTGATGGCATTAACCGCAACAGCCACAAAATTACCGAAATGTATATAACTAAGTTTAAAGTATCAGATGCCAGAATCATTACATTCCTCCCGCAGACGATATATCGTATTAGGCTTGTGAGTGATAGAGGAGATGATGTATGTAATAGTAAAGTTTTTCAAGAGGTACTGTGGAAGAAGTAAAGATTGAGGAAGAACATGGAACGGGGGGACTTAAATATTCTGTAAGACATACATTAATGTGTAATTCAATATATCAATTTTTAGCATGTGTAAAGAATATTTTACGATCCAAGGAGCCTCCAAACCAATAATCTAATTTTTCTTACCGGGGAATGAGCAGTGCCGTTTTATTTGTTTAACTCGATCTGGCTGGGAAAAACCCCATAGCACCCATATATCACTAAATAAGACCAAGAGTTTGGGATTCCCCTCATTTTTTGATTGAGAAAATTGAATAATATTTAGGCCATCTACTAATACTTCAAAAAAAAAATTTTTTTCCCCCAAAAAATCCACTTTTCCCATCAATAAAAAAATAAAATAAAATAGAAATAATATTGTTTGATGCATTATATACCAATATTATATTAGTTCAACAATAAAATATGTTGTTTGTTGTGTGTGGTGCTGATTGTGATCATGTAGGAGACATCTATGAGTGTCCACAAGGAGCGTATGCCATCGGACGTCGAGCTCCACTACAAAACAATTTCATATACACAAAAACACAAACAACAAAGATATTTGTAATACAAACAACAAATTATTCATGATCCTATATAATTGCAAACTTTATGATTTATTGTATGCGGTTTCATACAGGATTTTTGTTTGGGGTGGGGCTCCGAGTGTACTTCGCCACACCCATTTTTTGGAACCTACACTACTTTGATGCACATCTTTGCATACGAGTCTATACTTCACACTGATGATCAGTGTTCGGTCCTATGCACTAAAGGCTCAGTTATGATAGGAACATAATGGGATACAATATCAGACTAAAAATAAATGCTTCCTAAATGTTCATTTCTATTCAACTCCCAAAATTCTAGGGGGGAACCTAGCGCTAGCCTCCCACTGTATGAACACCTGCTATGTATACTCCACACTGTACATGAGAGAAACATGTATTGAGAAAGTGTACTTTGAAAATGAAAAGCAGTACAAGCACACACGTGGAATTCAACTTACCCGGCATGGATGGTGTCACAGACTGAACGATCCCTCCCATAGGATCCGGAACCTCCATACAATACCAAAAAAACACAAGACAACAATGACATTTGTAACATAACTGCTGGCCTCGCTGAATTGAGCCCCCCCCTCCCCCGTCATTACTTTTCACTGACATTCTTGTACCATAACCCCCCCTCTCCCCCGTCATTACTTTTCACTGACATTCTTGTACCATAACCCCCCCTCCCCCGTCATTACTTTTCACTGACATTCTTGTACCATAACCCCCCCTCCCCCGTCATTACTTTTCACTGACATTCTTGTACCATAATCCCCCCAGCCCTAGCTGGACACCCAAATATCAGTAAGTTGAAATGAAATTCAACTTACTTGGCATGGATGATGTCACAGACCGAAAAAGACCGAGTTCGTTCTCTCTCAGGTTGGATCCGGAAGTGCCACATACTGTTTGTTCATGGTTGCTCTCTCTCTCTTTCCACAAATGCACGCACACACATACACATACACACACACACACAAGAAAAAAGAAGCTACAGGTGAATACAGATCATAAAAATAAATGTATAATTTATTATACATAAATTGACTGGTGCACACACACACACACACACACACACATGAAATTCAACTTACATGGGCATAGTAGTCACGATCCAAAAAGATCCAGAGTTCCCTCCCAGGTTGTATACGGAAGTGCCACATACTGTTTGTCCACGGATGCTCTCTCTCATTCCACAAATGCACACATACACACACACACACACTAGAAAAAAGAAGATACAGGTGAATACAGATCATAAAAATAAATGTATAATATAAATTGACTGGTGTTGTACACACACACACATACATGAAATTCAACTTACATGGGCATAGTAGCCCCGATTAGAAAAGACCCCACCCCCCCCCCACCCCCGAGTTCGTTCCCTCCCCGGTTAGATCTGGAAGTGCCAGAATAACATTTCAACTCCACGCACACACATATACATCGAGTGTGAAGCTCCACTACAACACCACAAAAACACAGACAACGACAACGACAATAACAATACATATTACAACTTTTGGGATGTTCAGGGAGGGGGAGGGGGGAGGGGGGAGCAGCCACAAATATCAAAGTCTGTGGTCCTTTACACAAAAGATTATGGAATATCAATGGGTGTGTTGTCATCTTTCTTCCACTCTCCCCCTACCTCATCCACCCGACTCTTGTTCTTCAATTCCCGCCTTCTCCGACTGCGAGGACGTCCAGAACTCGGAGCAGGAGGAGCCACTTCCTCTTCTTCATCAGTGGAACCTGCTTCCTATTCGTGTTTCATCATTGGAAGACTCAGGTCCGGTATCCTCTCCTTCATCACTGGAAGACTCTGCTCCTGTCCCCTCATCTGCGTAATCGGGGTCGGTGACTGCATTCACATCTGGTCCTAGTAATGTGGTAAAAAAAAATTTAAATTTTTTTGAAAATTTGAAATTGTTCAAAAAACCACAAGCCACTTTCAAATCTCAAAACTCAATAATATATATATATATATATATTATAGCTAAACAGCTTACTCTATCTCAATATAGCTATAAATGAGTCCTTTCCACAACAGAAGCTTGCTATTTTTCAAGAGAAAGACAAGAGAAAGACAAGCTTACCTCGATCATCTTCTTGACTCCCATTTTCAGTATCAGAGTTGACGGGGTCTGGTCCACCAACCCTGATACAGGGCCTCCTATAGCCCTAGATGTCGTCTCCCTTCTCTCCCCTTGATCCTGAGTCGCTAGAGTCAGCATCAAGCAAGTCTAAAACATAGGTGCCAACTGTCCCGGATCATCCGGGACAGTCCCGGATTTATCACTCTGTCACGGAGTCCCGGAAAGTGCAATGGTATGTCCCGGAAGCCTGCAGGTTGAGTTGGCCGCAAGAAAAACTTGAATAACTTTAGAACGGAAGCAGCTACGCATCCGGGGTTAGCACCATTGGAAAGCTCGCGCCGAAGCGGTTAAAAATATTACCTCAGTATATTCCAAAACCGGAGAGATAGTGCTATTCCAACACTCAATACAAAAGTCTATGGGAATAGAAAAAGCACAGGTTTCCCGCTCAAAACGCGTCCGCTTTTAGTCGCGGTATAGTATGGCTCAATTGATCACGCGGCAGTCTCCATTAAGAATTTTGTAAACAATGGCTTCTTCTCAGATTGCTGCGTTTCTAGCTTTGTGTCTGCGATTAGCTTAGGTTGCGAGTGTGGAAACAGGATAGACAGAGTGCCCTGTTGTCACAGAGGGTACAAGACCACCTGATTGGATGTAGGTAAGATTATTTGTCTCTGTTCAATATCAACTGCCGTATAGCAATAATATCACAGTGATTATAGCTATCATTTAGCTAGCAACTTGTAATACAGCCACACTTAAGCTGTTTGCTGTTAAATTGTGTGCTTGTCAAAGCCGTGTTTATGCCAATTCCTTTTCTTCACTACTGTAGATGCCGTTTATTGTAAGGATTAGGACCAACTCAGGCAGCACTCCACCTTCTACTCGGATCACAATTTTATCATTTCATCAATTTTTATATACATAAGTAAATGATACAATTGATTAATTTTATTTAACAAGAAAGTCTAGTAGCTTTCTGCTGAATCCTGTGAATATCAGAATATTTCTTGGGACACAGTAGGTAGAATCGACTGATTTTAATCCTGTCTCTTCAGAAGAAAGCCTCACCAGTTTGCGTTTTCCATCTGCTGTATATTATCTGCTCAACTTGGACATACTATAGTGAAGTAGTATGCCCTTGGTTATTTACTTATAGCTGTGCTAGCCAGCTGGCTGTCTAGACCTAATCAAAGCTACTAGTAATCACACTAACTATAAACATGCCACAAGTAAAAGGCTAAAGCTAGCTCTGCTACAGCAAAATCGCTTTTATTTTAATGGTGAAGAAGAAGAACAGCTATTGTAATTTTAAACTTTTGCATAGATGATGTCATTAAAAATTATGTCATTGTGGGTGTGGCCAGGGTGTGGTTTTTGTCCCTGAAATAGATTCTGGAAAGTTGGCACCTATGCTAAAACTTGCACCGCATTGTAACTTCTAGACGCCATCTTAAAAAAAATGACTTTGAAAAAAAAATTTTTTTGCATAGTTACCGGGGTCACACGACACGCTCACTTTTTTCCTATGATGTAATAAGCATTACCTAAGACTGTACGTAATAGGGAGGTCCCCAGTTGAACTGGCGATTTTATAAAAATTGGAGAAGACAGTAAGTCAAACCGCAAAGTCTTGGTCGGCAAAGAAGCGGTTGTTTCAATGTGTTATGGAAGGCTACTGAGCTCAAGCAATTTTTTGCTGCTTCTACAAAGCTCTGGAGATGACTGGATCCATAAATGAAGCTGCTGTGAAGAAGGTAACTTTTTTTAAAATTCGACGGAGAACCGATGTTTGTTTGTTTTGCCGAGGAAGAAATAAAAGCAACTGCTGTAAGGTACTGTCGAAGCAGTCCTGGCTGAAAGCTATTTTAGATGCTTCTCCAATGCATTGGGCACCTGTGTATGCAATCTGAACGTTCTAGCTATAAAGTAACTATTTTTTAAAATTCGGAGAAACCAACCGGTCTCACCCCGCTTTAAAGCGGGATCCGGTGTCGTAGGATTTGGTGACCCCACCCTACAGTGACCCCCGGTCACTGAATCCTTAGTTTTTGGTGACCGGGGTCACTCTATACTAGGACACGGTGACTCCCTGGGGTCACCTAATCCTAGATTTCAGTGACCCCCTCCAGGATATGGTGACACCCCCTCCTAGGACATAATCATAAGCTCTGTAGCTGTGGCTTATATCGCCTATCCTTTTTTCTTTTTCTTTTCATTACATATTACTGTAGAGCAGTCCCACCCTACAGTGACCCCCGGTCACTGAATCCTTAGTTTTTGGTGACCGGGGTCACTCTATACTAGGACACGGTGACTCCCTGGGGTCACCTAATCCTAGATTTCAGTGACCCCCTCCAGGATATGGTGACACCCCCTCCTAGGACATAATCATAAGCTCTGTAGCTGTGGCTTATATCGCCTAATCCTTTTTTCTTTTTCTTTTCATTACATATTACTGTAGAGCAGTTCATCTCTTGTTTGACCTTAAAAAGTAATCTGTACAGTATACAGTAGGACTTAAGCTATCTGAATAATGTTAGTAGGGGATGTTCAGAAAGCTGAAGTATTTGAATAATTGAGCATCATAGAAAATGGATTAGTCTGCATGGGCTATGGAATTTTAAGTGTTCTTATAGCTACACAACTGAAGTGTTGGGATAGTTGTTGTTGTTTTAATTTATGAGTGACTACATATGCAATTTATGAATTGATCAAAATAAATAAAACAAGAAAAAACAAGAAATTCAACATCTTCCCTAAAATAGTGAACTCATATACTATTATGCAGTGAAATAGTATCAATAGCTATGTACTTTTATCAATTATGTCTTGAAAAGAGCAAATCAGATGTTAGGCACATGATAATTTTAGTTAGCAAACAGCTAAGCTTGGTAAAGCTAACAAGATTGAAATTGAACAAAGGCACACAGGTTGTATTGGTGATTATGCACACACTAACAAACCCACATACAAAATCCCATGTAAGAGCTGGTACTTAAAGGAAAAGAATTATATAATACTCCAATTGTAATGACCAAGATATCAGTGTTCAAAATACATTCATGTACTTAGTAGTGGCAAAATATTAGCCAGCAAAAAAAAATTTAGAAATGAATGAAATATAATAAAATGTTATGAATTGTTTCCATTTTCCATGCAATATTTACATATCCAATTCCCAGAAAAGTCATTATTAATTCCTTCAATACATCTTTTGTGATACCATTCTTCACAGTCAACACACTCCACCATGTCCCCATATGTTTCAGGCATCTTGCAGGAACAGTATATATCAAGGTGAAAGTATGGTAATTGGGTTGTCTTTCGATATCCTTTCTTGGATAGAGTAGGAAAGGCGAACAATTTTTTTTTCCAAAAACAATAATTCAAGTGAGAACGCATTTTCTTTTGATCGAATTCTATCTCTTCAATATTATTGCCTTGAAGTAAGTGAACAGCAAAAGCTATAGCAAACAAGCCGCAGTCACTTCCACCTGACTGTTGCTGAACTCGTAAAACGCAAACTGGAAGATATGTCTCTCGTCCATCATCAACTTGATTATCAATATATTTTCTATAGACTTGTGCTAGCTGGTGAGTAAGACAAGAAGAAAAGTCACTCGAGCATTTGCTGTCTGCAATAGTGACTTCGCCCCCAATAGTTGTTGATACCATCCAGTGATTAGCATTGATATGATGAATTTGAAGCGATTCACACCTACATTCAATCGGAGTAAATCGATCAACTTGTGAAAGAAGAGTAGATTGGAAGCCAGCAATGTCAGGATAATCTCTTCGAAGTAGCTCTTGTGCAAAATGAATATGTTCATCATTTAGCCAATCTCCAGATTTCAGTGTTTGCCTCATTGCTGCTGTGTACCTTGAACCCTGCAAACATAATATCATACAAAAAAAATCAATCAATCAAAGCATAGCAAAGTCATAACAATAATTACATTATGAGCTATAAAAGCAAAGTAACCAAATTTATTGTTTCAACATGTACATGAACATAAATAATGATCAACTCTAAATTTCATCGGCTGCTGGCTTTTTTCTAAAAAAATATATACATAGCTAAAAAGCAAAACCTTCTTTATTAGTTCTATACCAAAATTATTTATAATTTGCCATATGTAATTTACCACAATTCTGGCAGATTTCTTTGTACATGACCTTTGACCCTTATAGACTTTCAACTCCTTCTGTATATGAAGTGATTCCTCGGAATTTACTTCCATCTTAATTTTTTCAGTTTTTTCCATCTTAATTTTTCCAGTTTTTTTAATCTCATCATCAAAGGAAACTTTGCAAAGTGGTTTATTTTCTTCTTGTGGTAGAGCACCATTTACCTGACATACTGGATTGTAATCATTATCGCACATTCTTTTATTGGCTGGAGTTGAAGCTTCTTTGTACAATTTGAGTCTATCAACATTAATAAGGCTTGCCATAATGGAATTTGTTTTCAGGTTTCGTAGTTGAGCAAGTTTATCTCTTAAAGTGACTATTTCATACGGACCCATCCACTTTGGTATCATTTTGTCTCCCTTCCTACAGTCACGTCTCGAATTTCTTAAAAGAACACAAGATCCAATTTCACATTCCTAGGTTATAAAAAGCATAAAATTACTTCGCAATAAAGAACAACAAGCACATACCTTATCCAACTTTCTCTTCTTATCATAATCTTTCTTGTATCTTTCTTGGGCCAACTGAATATTACTTCCAGCTTTACTAAACATTTCATTTTGTACTTCCAACATTAGTTTCATTTTTTCTCCTAGCCCCTCAAACTCCTCTATTTCCTGATCTTGAACTATTGGATTTTTTACCTCTGGTCCCCTTTCCAATTCTACAGGTAATGTTGCTTTTCTAGTAATATAAACGGAGCATTGCATTGTCATTTACTAAGAGCATGCTCAAAGCTCAGTGTGACAAGTGAGCTAGCCCAGCTATTAAAAATTGTCAAATATTTATGGTACAGGATACAGGGTTTATTTCAGGGGGGCAAGGGGGCTTTCGCCCCCCCCCCCCTTGGAGTAGGAGTGTATAGTTATGAAATCAAAATTGGAGAAATCACTAAATCAGTATTGATTTGTGAGAAAGACAAAACAGGTTAATTAATTATACTGATATTCTTCTATGTTTTCTGTTCCAAACAATTGCCCCCCCCCCCTTCAAGTCAAAGCCACGCAGTTCACTGCATGCTTTGGCAGCTTCTGCACTTGTCACTTGTTGGCTTCCATGAACCACCTTCCTTCTTCAAGCCCCATTATCGTGATGATGATGGTATGCTTGTACCAATGAAAGCTATATTATGGAAATTTGCTTCGATCTTACCCAAGAGTGTCTCACTCACTCACCAACTAAAAACCAATTCTTTACCTCTTAAACATCAATTCAAAGGGAGTGAAGCCAGTTGATTTGTGCTTTGAGGTGCGAATTGAAAACAAAATTGGGTCCAATAAAGTATCCCAGTTATTTTGATTCTCATTTACTACTTTCAATAGGCAACTTTGAATTGTATGGTTGAACTTTTCCACTAGGCCATTGCTCTGTGGGTGATATGGAGATGTCATTCGATGATCTGTTCCCAGCAGTGTTTGTAATTCGCCATTAAGCTTATTAATGAATTCTCTGCCCTGATCTGATATTATTGTCTTTGGACAGCCAAATCTGTTAAAATATAACTTTGATTAAACTATTTTGTTACAATTATGTATTATGTATAACCATACCTGCAAGTAGTTTTATAGATAAAACAGGCAACCCCTTGAGCACATTTGTTTGGTAAAGCTTGAGCTTCAGGCCATTTACTAAAATAATCAATCATTGTAATAATGTATTTATTGCCATCTTTAGTCAGTGGCAGGGGTCCGATAAGATCAATACCAACCTATAAATTAAACTATAACAGCATGTAATTTTTTACATGACTCCATACCTGGTGCCAGATTTCTGATTCTATTGGAATTGGACGTAGCTTTGTAGGCGGCTTAGAAAACTTATCATTCACCTTCTGACATACATCACAGGTTTCTACAAACCTTTTAATGTCTCCTGTCATATCTGGTTTCCAATAAAACCTTGAGCAAATTTTGTGAATTGTCTTGTCCCGACCTAAATGGCCTCCTATTATTATACAGTATAACAGAATATTAACAAGAATTTTACAACCAATCATTTCAAAATAGACTTCAAACCAAATTACCTGTATTGGATGAATGACATGCTTTCATTATTTTTGTCTTTCTCTTCATTATTTTGAACAACAATTCTCCATTGATTACTGCTGCTGTCAGATTTCCTTGAGAGGCTCTTGAAATACAATAAACCACCTTCACATTTGTAATGATCTAAAGAAGATAAATTTAAGTTTTACTGAGTAACTAAGTGCTAAACAACAACAAAAAAATTATATTCATTATTATATATAATATATCAGTTTATATAGAATTATTGCACTCATTTTATAATATATAGAATTATTGCACTCATTGCTATTCAAGCTTTGTATACTGTACCATTGTTATTGAAAAAAAACTTGATATTTTCTATAGGCAGGGGCGGATTTAGGGGGGGCTCGACAGGTGTCGCTAGAGCCCCCCTTTTTCAGAAACAGCCGAGGAATTTCCGGCAGCTAAATTGAATGAAGACGAGCAAAATTATCAGCCCTCCAATTTTTTATATTTTTATTCCCGTCGTAATGATGCGCATGCGCCTGCTGTGCGGAGTCAGGAATTACTAATCTCGAATGTCTACACAGGAGAGAAGAGAAGTAGCCTTGTAGCTACTGACTACTCAATATTCAGGGAAGTTTTGATGCTTTTTCAAAGCCTCCTAATAAGTTTAAAGTTAATATATGCTAGAATGAATAGTAACAAGCTTGCTTCATTTCAGTGAATTCCTGTTTAAAAATATAGCTAGCTACAGTAGTTAAGCTATCAAACCATAGCAGAATGGTTGGCTGTTGACTTTGGGATAAATAGTAATATGGAATTGCTAGAAATAGCTATAGCCAGCAAAAGCTACAATTCAGTTGGTGTTTCACATATCTGTACTTATTTGTTATTTTATTTTTCATTATAGAATAGGAATACATAACATTGGAGTTACACATGCTTTGTATCCTTCCTCCCCCCCCTCCCCTCCACCACCACCATGCATTATATAAAGAGCCCCCCTTTTGAGAATCCTACATCCGCCCCTGTATAGGTATTGGCAGTTATTTAGTTGGTTGATGAATAGCAAAGCTGACTTAGGCTGGGACAGATATATCTTAAGAAAGAATGTTGCTATACAGAATCTAAGTAGTACCTATGGCTAAACACAAAGCAAGAATTCGTACAAAATTAGCCCAAATTCAAAAGCCTAACCAATCTTGTTACTTACTAACCTTACGACGGAAATTTCGTTTTTTATCCTTTATCATGTCTGGCGGATAAGTACTACTTGTCAAGAAGCCATAAATGTATTCAAACTCGTTCTCCATACTTTTGAGTAGCACCATGTGCCCGGGGTCACGAGATCCTAACGGGGTCACCAATTCCAGGTCACCGTTTACTGGAATACGGTGACACCCGATCACCAAATTCTGGGGGTCACCAAATCCTCCGACACCGGAACGAAAGGGTTAAGAGTTGTGATTGCTACAATAGCATTTGGTATGGGGATTGACTGCCCAGATGTGCGGCATGTAATACACTGGGGCATTCCTAGTGATGCCGAGATGTACGTGCAGGAAAGTGGCAGAGCAGGAAGAGATGGTAAATTATCATGTGCTACAATTTGGAAAACAACAGATTTGACCACAAGGTACACTACATAGCACATGATTGACTACTGCTTGGAGAAGAATGTAGTTTGCAGAAGATCATTTTTGTTTACAGACTTTGACGATTGTGTTTTACAGCTCAGGGGTGCAAGTGTTGTGATATTTGCCAGAGGAACTGTACTTGTGGAGTTGTGATACCAACATTAATTCATTTATTGTTCCATATACAAACAAAGTTCTTTTCTGCACTTGTTCAACTATTTTTTATGTATTATTCTGTAGTTTCCACATTCCTTCACTTATTTTAACATATTATTCATCTATACAAACTTTAATTTATTTATTGTTCCATTCTCAAGCAAATAAATAGTTATTTTTTGCATTGTATTTAACTATTTTTATGCATTTATTCTGTAGTTCACATTCCTTCATATATTTGTAGTAGCTATGTATTTCATTTGACAGGACAAAGATATTTCTAATAACAATCACAAAAAGTACAGAATAGCTAAGATAGGGTGTATTTAGAAAAATTCTTGAGAATCCCTTAAGGTCTTTTTCTGGTAAAGTTATTGTCAGGTTTGCTTTTAAGTTTAAGAAAGATTTGTAGTTGTGTAGACCTGCATCAAACACCTCCGACTCCATCAGTTGATTCACAATTTGATGCAAATCATTCAGTTGTGACTTCTCGGCATGCTTGCCACTGATTGGAGCAACTCCTGCCTCATCATCAAATGTAGACAAAATATCACTGACTGGTCCCACACGCTATCCTGCTTGAACAATTGCAGTATCAGTTTTATTTCCAATCCATCAATAATTGTCTTCACAGTCCTGTTCATGTGCTCCATGTGCAGATCTGCACTAATGTTACATCCTGGAAAGCCATGCACATTAACAAAACGACTCCACTTAAGTTGTTCCGCTAAATTTGGCGGCAGGATCACAAAATATTGTGTAAGCATAGTGAGTGCTTCCATTGCATAGTTCTTGTACTTGGTTGCCTTGAAAATAAGCATGAAATATTTCCATGCTACCATTACACGTGTTCCATCTCCTTTCCTGATCAAATCTTTGAAATTGAGATACAGCAAGCCCAAGCTCAACACTTCCCGACAATATTCGTATGCTGAACCCATAGGACCATCACCATGCACCTTCTCCACCATCATCAGCACTCTCTCCACAATCACACTGCTCTCTGCACTCACTTCCCTCTTGTGTTTGACCGAATTCTGTAGCTAGGTTGATGTGTTTGTCAACAATGGCAGACGCAACACCCATCAGTGCAGACTTCTTGATTGAGTCATCTTCCATCCACAGGTCAGGAGATAGAATAGTATCACTGGGTGTATCATCAATACATGCCATACCAAGATAGGACAGGACTGCACTAACAATGTAACCGGTCACCACAATTTCAATGAAGTCTTCAGCTGCATTCACATCACTTTTCACTTCTTTCTTGACATTCCTGCGGTGGATCAAGTTTCTCAACTGATAGAATGTACCTCTCTCCATCCCAGACTTTGTATCATACAGCCTTTTCCATATCACCTAAGTGGACAACATTAAATGACACATTGAGAATAGTATTTAATGTTGTTCTATTTCATAAAAATAAATAAGGAGTCAAAATAATGCTTATTGGAAAAAAAAGTGCAGATTAGACATGACATCTCAATTTCTTGCTGCTAAAATAATAGATATTAAAAAGAAATATGGAGGGGGCACATTATACCCAGTTTTCTACAGACAGTCACATTGTTGGAACTGACAGCACTTTTTATAAGCATTGGTGTAAATGATTAGGTTGTACATCCTAATTGTTTCTATGGCCTCCAATCAAACTAAGTAAGCCAAGTGTGAGGTCGGGGTGAAGGTAGCGTCCCCGCTGCCACCAGAGAGTCAGGCAGAGTTTGCTAGTGATGATGTCAGCGTTCCTTATCTAGCTCCCAGGTTAAGGGAACCCAAAGCCCACCCTTAGGTTGCTTAGCTTATTGGAGCCACGAGGGATCGACCTTTACAATCTCTGACTTTACACAACTCTGAACTGAAGTGTGGTCAGCCACAGTATATATAACCATACCACACTCCAGCTCTCAAAGGTGATTGGCTAACAATAAAAGGAATGTTCTGACATGACCATATATAGCTAAATACAGAAATCAACAACTTTGCCACATGGTGGCACATACACACACGCATACATACAAATGATAGTGTTCATTACATGCCACTTCAGCACACATCATGCTTCAATAGAGGGCGTTCCCACATCCCCCCTGCTTTGCCGAGACATCAGTCTTGAACGGGAATGACCATTGGAGCAGCTTCAGGCCATGCCTGACGACTCAACCCATCTGCATTCAAATTTTCGATTCCTGGGCGATACTCAATGTCAAAGTCAAAGTCCATCAACTTCAGTGTGAATCCTTGTAGACGTCTGTTAAGGGTACGAGATGACATTAATGATGTAAGAGCTTGATGGTCTGTGACGACTTTAAAGGAGCGCCCATACAGATACGATAGAAAATGTTCAATAGCACTCACAACTGCCAGAGCCTCCAATTCTGTGGCAGAGTAGCGCACCTCAGCACCTTTGAGCCGTCTGCTGTAATAGGCCACTGGGAGTTTTCTTCACCATCTCTAAGAACATTCAAAACACCTCCCACACCACGACCACTTGCATCGGTATGCAACACATATGCATCAGACATAATAGGCACATTTAACACTGAAAAATCACATAAACTCACACACAGTTGATGAAAGGCATCCACCATCTCCGTTGACCAAATGACTTGCCCAGGTGCTTTGGAGGATGTGTGAGGAGATAATACTGATGACCAATTTGCAATGTTTGGAATAAACCTCCTATAATAACCAATAGAGCCAAGGAAAGCATGTAGATCTTTCTTGGACTTAGGCCTAAGGAAGTCCTTCATGGCAGTTACTCTCTGTTCCGGCACAGCCAAGGTCCCATTACCAATCTTGTGACCCAAAAATTCAACATAGGATTTCCCCAAACACATTTACTCCTCTTCAGCTTCATCCCAGACTCTCTGATAGCCTCCAAAACCATCCTCACCTGACTAATATGATCTCCCACAGACCCAGAAAAGATAACAATAATAGACAACTGCGAACTCAGCACGCTTATCAAGAACTTTAGTCTGAGGCCAAAGGGCAACATCTTGAACCTATAGGACCCCCAAGGAGTAACAAAGGCCGTCAAATCTCTTGAGTCAGTATCTAAGGGAATCTGATAATACCCTTTACATAAATCTAACTTAGATAGCACTATTGATTTGCCCACTTTGTTTAGCAGGTCATCCAAATTAGGGATGGGGTAATGCATCTGTGCGGTCACCTTATTAACACCTCTGTAGTCGACACAGAGGCGTACACTGCCATCTGACTTAGGTACTGGCACAATAGGTGTACTCCATGGGGAGTTAGTATCCTCAACCCAACCATCCTGTACCAATTGTTAAACTGCATCTTTCACTTTCTCCTTCAAAGCCTCTGGCACTCGATATGGTTTACATGCTACTGGTTTCCCACCTTCTTCAATCTCAATTTTCACAGCACCTCCCACATAACATCCAACACTACCATCCATAATATCATCAAACTCTTCAAACACATGATCAATTCCATTAGTGACTTGTGCATCTGTCACACCATGCAATTTCACTTTGCTATCATCCAACCCAGCATCCTCAGCACAGTTATACCATTAATACACACTGGCCTATCCACATGTAACTTTGCTGAATTAACATGTATAGTCCTCGACTTCCCAGTAGGTACACTTCTTACTCTGTAATTAACTGCACTTATTATATAGGACCCTCCCAAGAATCCATAAATTTACCATTTGTCCCAGGAATGCGAACCCAAACTTTCTCTCAGACACACAATTTTCTATCGACTTTGCCCTTGTCATACTGCTGCTTCCTTTTTGCACTTTCTGTTAATCCCATGTGTGCTGCAGAATCCCTCAACAATTCTAGCTTGTCGGCTAACTTCAAGGTCCATTCACAAAAATTTAATCCCTCACAACGTTTGTATACCATCCATTATAAATCACATCCAGTGGGGTTCTCATAGCCCTACCCCACACAAGCTCATATGAGCTAAACCCTGTGGAACGACATGGCATCTGCCGCAAGGCAAACAATGCAAATGGTAATTGCTCCACCCAATCTTTCCCACAACTATGCGCTTTTCTTAACATACCCTCTAATGTGGAATGCATCCTCTCGATAGCCCCATTACATTCTGGATGATATGGTGTGGTATGTTTGAGGTCCACACCAAGCAAACTGGTCAATTCTTTCATCAATTTGCCTGAAAATTGTGAGCCATTATCTGAAAGCAACTGTAGTGGCAAGCCTGTGCGACCGAACACAGTGATTAATGCATCGGCTACTGATTTGGCAGTTATAGACTTCAGAGGCACTACATCTGGCCATCTAGTCGCAAGGCACATAGTGGTCAAAAGATATTGATATTTACCTTTCGCTAGAGGAAGGGGACCTACTATATCCATAGCAACTGACTCATAAGGTTCAGTAACAACTGGACGCTCAACCATAGGAACTCTACTTTGACCTTGCTTGTTAGATTTTTGGCAAACAACACATGATTTACAGTATACGTCTATCTCACTGCTGATATTTGGCCATGTAAGTTTCTTTTGTATCATTTCTTTACTTTTCTCGTTCTTAGGTGTCCTGATTTATCATGCGCCAACTCACATAGTAACATACGTCGATTTCTTGGCACCACTATCCTCTCAACTTCACCCATCGTACAATCAACCACACAGTGCAGCAACAAGCCATTACTCCACTTATACCCTCGTTCCTTCACACTAGCTAGCCATTTACAAACAGACAAGCTCTCATCCTGCTCTACTTCTTTAATAAACTTTAACCTGTCATCACCATCACCAACATTATCAATTAACACATCACACTCCCCCACATCTTGTTCACACGGTACCTCTGGAATACAAACATCTTGTGTAGTAACATCCATATCCTCTTGCACTACTGCCCCTACATCTTCTTCACCCAGTCCTTCTAGAGCACATAACTCTGGTGTAGTAACTTCTATATCCTCAAATATCACTTCACCAGACTATCAAATATCTCATCCGCCATACCCATATGATTCCATTCACCATTACCATCACCCACACCCTTCAATACAATTTTCTCTTCCTCAAGCATACTCTGCTCTCTTTCTTCCTTTTCTATCTCATCCTTTCTTTGAGCCCTAGTCATAACAGCATTAATAGAATTTCTATCTCTCTGCCCATAAAATTCACCCAGTAGCAAATCAGTTCTTTCTTTATTATTCAAGTCTATTTTCAAAAGGGCCCTATCACCAAGGTGATCACTCACAGCTACTTTCTCATACCAAGATACAGATCCAACAGCAATACACACATTAGCTACTCTCCTCTTCCTATCCAACAAGTGCTCAAAATCTGTTAAGTCAACTACATTCCCTGTGTAACATACCTCAGGCACATATTTAGATGGAACCACTGACATCTCAGCACCCGAGTCCAGAATGGCATCCACCTTAGCATTCCCCACCGCGACTTTAATACGATTGTTGTGTATAGCATCTTCCTCCTTTACAGTTACCACGTTCGCATTTGTCTTCTTATACATCATCTTCTCTTTCACCTTCTCTGATTTCTCATTAGCAGAGGATGAGTTCTTATTGGGGCAGTTAGAGCTAACATGCCCTGTCTGCTGACATGCAAAGCACGTCACCCCTTTGTTGGCACGTCCTGGGCTAAACCAACAATCAGCACTGCGATGTCCATACTTCCCACAATTTTCACAGGTTGGCTTATAACGACCGTAGTGTCCGAATTCCTTCCTTGAATTTTCCACAGGGACTCCATACCTAAAGTCTGTACTAATAACACATCCATAGTTCTCATATGATCGGTGAATAATATCAATGACATCATCAACTGTGTCAGTAGCAGCATCATTCAGTGACATAACAAGTTTGGCAGTACCAACATTAGAGAAAAATCCTACTAAGAGGGATTTCAGCACTTCATCACAATAGTTTCCTCCAGTCAATATTCTAGTAATTAGAGAGCAAACATGGTGAACAACATCAACTCCTGACATTTTCACTAATGTCTCCACGTCTGGTCTAAAAAAAAGTTTTCTCGCATGTGAGACAGTCAATCCGGCCGCAGACATCAATTTAGCTCTCACTTCTGCAAAAGTCATACCCTCTCTAACTTTGGTATTGTGCAGTGCCACTGCCATCGGACCAGTGAGCACTTCTGGCAGGTAACACACTTTCTTCTTGTCATCAACATGTAATGAATCCATTAGCTTCCGAAAAATTTTCTAAGTGAACTGGCAACATGCACGCACTAGAGATCATAGGGAACGTTTTTACTGCCTGGGTAACCTTTTCACGATCAGCTCTTCTCTTCTCCATGTCTTCTTTCCAGGTTCGGTCCGATTCCCAAGCTCCAAGCATGCGTACTCGCTCTTCTTCTCGTATTCTCGCCGCTTCCTCTTTATCAGCGATTCTTTCCATTTGTGTAGTAGCCTCTCTTTTGGCTTCGTTTTCACCTTGCATCTTTACAAGATCCCTCAACACACTCGCTAACATGGCAACCTCACTGGACGCATCAGATATACCGCTGACCGATCTTGAGCCAGTTTCAGAATAGATCCAGACGCAACCAACCCACCATCAGACGCAGCATTTCTTCCATTTGACACATCCATTAATAAGCTGGAACTCCGCCCATGATCGTCGGTAGAGCCACTAGCAGTATTAGCTTCAACTCTCGCATCCGGACTGCACAACTCCCTTTCAGACAATCCCTTTCCAGGTTGGCACGACCGCAACTGGTATTTTCCTTTGAGGGTTGAATTAGACCTTCCATCATCTCCTTTATCCATCCTCCTTCAGCACCGGGCCCGTCACCCCTCTCGGATCCGGTGTAGCCTGTACAAAATAAAACAACAAGCAAACAAAAGTAATGATCTATGAAATGCAACAAAATTGAAGAAAAGAAAAAAAGATTTTTAGTTCCACAATTCGACGGTGACGAGTCAGGGTTCCTTGTAAACGTCTTCTGGACTGTTGTACAACCACCGCTGACACCAAGGTAGCGTCCCCGCTGCCATCAGAGAGTCAGGCAGAGTTTGCTAGTTGTATATGCCACCATGTGGCAAAGTTGTTGATTTCTGTATTTAGCTATATATGGTCATGTCAGAACATTCCTTTTATTGTTAGCCAATCACCTTTGAGAGCTGGAGTGTGGAATGGTTTTATATACTGTGGCTGACCACACTTCAGTTCAGAGTTGTGTAAAGTCAGAGATTGTAAAGGTCGATCCCTCGTGGCTCCAATAAGCTAAGCAACCTAAGGGTGGGCTTTGGGTCCCCTTAACCTGGGAGCTAGATAAGGAACGCTGACATCGTCCACACGCATACATACAAATGATAGTGTTAATTACATGCCACTTCAGCACACGTCATGCTTCGATAGAGGGCGTTCCCACACCAAGGACTAGGCCCTTTAGCACAAACTACTCATCAAATCACTAGCCCAAAATGAGGCTTCTTCCACCAGCAACTAGTAATTTATGCGCAACAGAACAAAAGTGAAACGGTGGTTACATTCATAAAGTGGTAGTTTGAATGATAAAAAATTGGGTAGGAAGTAGGAGGAGAAAGAAATTAATATTCAGTTCAGTCAACAAGCAAGCCCGAATTGACTTGCACAAAAGGAGATCTAATTTTTTTGGTAATGTTGTAACTATAAATATTCTTTGTACGTCTATATGGATGTGAATATTGGGGAAGAGTTCAAAATTAATGCTGATATTTACATTAGTCGTCTCAAATCAATCTCACAATGAAAAGAATAAACTCTAAATTAATAATGCAAAGAACAATTCCAGGTAAAATTCTGCTTTGAAATGAGTTCAGATTATTACAATGTACATAGCTACTATTGAAGAATTACTGGTTTACAATGATGACCGATTTTGGGAAAATCTGCCAAAATGCGGCATCTAATTTAAAAAAAAAATTTTTTTAGCTGTAAGCACAAGTCATCTTCGCCCTGCACACTAAACGATACCTTATTTTTTGTTCAATTTATTATTGTTGATTCCGAGAAAATGACCCGTAAAGGCGTTGCTAGGGCCCCAGGGACGTGTTCTGTCAACAATGTAGCTTATTATCTGGGTCAAGGACTATCAATGCAACAACAGAGTCGTTTGAACTTCATGGATGGAGATTGAGTCTTTATTTACTTGGAATTGCATTGGGTAGCTAATATTCATTACCTCCCTCACCCCACCATGAAATATTTACAGCATACAGTTAGAATTTTCTAGTTGAGGCTGCTCACCTGCTGAGAGCGAGGCTGTATGTCTGGTATTCATGACATTCATGGTCATTAGCACTATTCATATTTGTGACCGGATTTGGGAAAATCCGCCTAAACGCGGCAAACAATTTTTTTCAGTATCACCGGGTAAAGCCTTATGGGTCGATTTTTTTCGAAAAATTTTTACGGCAGAAATGGATAGACACCAGTTAGCTCTAGCTTATGACGCAGTTGTAAGCTCTGGCGTGCTCTAGAACTCACACTAGGAGGCTAGAAACACTAGCCGGTTGGACTCGTGTACGGAGAGTTGCTAAGAAATTATTGGCGGGCTTTTCACTAACAGCCGGGAAAAAACTGTAGCTAACTAATTCACTTACTATTCTACATAATTCACGTACTCACGCAATTCTCGCCATCATAGTTTCTTAAGGAGCCCTGCATTAAGCCTTTTAGACTTCTTTCAATCCGCCTGTAACCGGTTTATTCCATAGTGTCCCGGAGACACGCAGTAATAGTATACGGACACAAGGCACGCCCCCTGACCTTAGCAACGCCTTTACCCGGCGTTTTTTCGAAATCAGCAATAATAAGTTTAGCAAAAATACTGAAGTGTTGTAGTGCATAGGGCGAAGACGGCTTGTGCTACAGCTTCCAAATTAGGAGGACGGCATCCCAAGGCCCCGTGCAGCCTACTGGTAGAATAAATTAGAAAACTTTAGATGCCGCGTTTAGCCGGGTTTTCACAAATCCGGTCACATTTAGTATTCCCTACAGCTAGCTAAGTGAAAGTAATGTACACAATTCAGCATGGCAAGGATATTTAAGCTTACTTTGTTAAGAGTGTTTACAACTTCAATAGCAGCCCTAATAATACCTTAACCACTACCCTTGCCTTCATATTAATTAAAGTACAGATGCTAAATTTGAATTCTTGTAGTTGGAGCATACAATGTACCACAAACACACACACATACACACACACATACATTTACACATAAACAAACACAAACATGAACACACACAATCATCACACACCTAACACACCTAAATACACAAATGCACACATACACTCATACACATGCACACACACATACATACACACATGCACACATACACATAACACACATGCACATACACATACATATAAACACACATACATATACACACATGCACACACATGCACATGCACACACATGCACACATGCACACACGCACACACATGCACACACATATACACATACACACACATGCACTACAAATTTTGGAGAGAAAAGAGGGAGGGAAATTTTAATATAGAAAATGGACCCTTGTTTCTAGGATATTTTGTTCACAAAAAAAAAAGTTCTACCAAAGAGACACAATACAATCTCTTCCTACTACACAACACACAAACTAGCTAAGTGAAAGTAATGCACAAGGATATTTAAGCTTACTTTGTTAAGAGTGTTTACAACTTCAATAGCAGCCCTAATAAAACCTTAACCACCACCCTTGCCTTCATAATTAATTAAGGTACAGATGCTAAATTTGAATTCTTGTAGTTGGAGCATACAATGTACCACAAACACACACACACATACACACATAGATGCACACACGAACACACCTACACACACACATACACACATGCACTCACACACACATGCACACATGCATACTCCTGCACAGACATACACATACACACAAATGGACACACATGCACACACACACATACATCCACATGCGCACACACATGCACACATGCACATACATTACACATGCACACACACACATACACTACAAAAATGTTGGAGAGAGAAGAGGGAGGAAAATTTTAATATGGTAAAAATGGACCCTTGTTTCTATGATATTTTGTTTCAAAATAAAGTTCTACCATACAATCTCTTCCTACTACACAGCACACAAAAATATCTTTACCACATGGAACGTAATCTCCTGAGCATGAGGGCAAAACTTCAATCAATTCTTCGGGCACTACAATTACTGAATGAGAGTTCAGTTTCCTAACTAACCTAGCTGCAGTCAGTGGCAAAAAAAGTTGTAAAAATTTTATTTTATTGAAATAAAATAAGAGTGCTACTTTAATCCATAGACAATGGGTTAATTGTTCTCACTGCAAAATTAATATGTGACCATCTACGGGGAAAATTGGGCACAACACGGTGCATGTAAACGTCGGGAAAACTCAATTGAATTCTTAAAAATGTATTAAATTAGCCTACGGAAGGGAATGGTTAGGTCTATTATATCGGGAACGGCTAAAGCTACAACGATAAAAACTTGGAGAGCTCAATATCTGGATGCCGACAACTCTTTAAGTGCAAAAAAAAAAAAAAAAAAAAAAAAAATTGTGGGGCCCGCGTTGAGCCCGACTTTCCTGTAGACGGTCACAGAATGTGGAAACATCAGTATTTCTCTTATCAAGTATATCAAGGCCACAATATACTCAAACACAATTAACCAAATGTCTTCACATGAACTGGTTGAATGTCTAAAAAGCCATTACAAAGAATATTCCTTACCTCCATCAAGCATACTTTAGCATGCCAATCTTCTGCTACCGGCAACAATCCGTTGAGTGTGTCCATGTAGATTGAATGACTTGAGCTCCCCTAGCCCGTGCCACTGAGAGGTAGTCTCCTCCAACCAGAGTAGTGAGAAATTTCTGGTCCTGTAATGGACCATTCTCCTGAGGAATGACCACCTCACAATTCACTGCTGGAACATAGCTATGATTGGTGCTAAAAAATCTCTGTCATATCCTCATAGCTCATCTCACTCTTCAGGAGAATACCAAGTGGGACCTAGTAACAATGAATATAATTGATGCTCACAAATTCGTTAATGCAATTAATTAAAATAAAGTCTTACTATATCTGACTTGGTTGCCATCTCTTTGGAGTGCTCATGAGGAATATGCTTAGTTGGAAGCTCCTTGTAGTCTGAAGTGAAAAATGGTATAAATTTTACCATCACACGTGATACAAGAATTGCAAAGTTCTTCTTCAAAATGTCATGGTCTTCTTTTGTAGGGAGAATATCAAATATGCATACTTTCGTACGACGTTCACCGGAGAGACAGTCGTAGTTGACTCTGTCTTTCACTGCACATGACTGTAGATAGTGTAATGACCGTGTCTGGTTGTCACTCGTCATATGCCTGGGCTTCACATCTTTGTCAATGTTGTCAAACACTATTTTATATCCTGCATTGACAGACTGAGATGCTGCAGTGTCTCCTGACGAAGTCCCTTCACCTAGCTGAACTGACTCCACATCTTCAGGTTCTGATCTGGCTTCCTGGCTGGAAGAAGTCATGTTTCTATCATCAGAATTTTCATCACAAGATTCTGATGTTAGATCAGGCAGACCAGAAGTAGCACACTCATGACGGGTTGATGATGAAGACAACGAGATGTCTGATGGGGAAGTAGTAGAGGATAATAGAAGTGGAGAGGTCGCACACATGATGGGACTGTGTGACAGAGAAATGTCAGTGCTAGCAAAAGGTATCCCACCAACCACAGAGTCTTTAATCTGCAAAACATGATTAAAATAATGTGCCGAAACAGAGAAAAATTTTCATTAAATTCATATGTTTGAGACACTATGTAATTAAAGGATTTTTTTTAAAAAACCCACAATCTTATTAGGTATCCTATTCTCCATGTTCCACTATACCATTTGTATGTAATGTGGCTGTAGGAAAAGAATGGGATTGGGAGAAGGCTTCAGTCATCCCCTCTGTCTTTACCAACCCCCTCTCTTCCACTTTCAGACATATGTTGCATTTGGCTAATTTTTTTTAGTTCTGATATAGCTTCATTTTCAAAGATCAAACAAAAATTATGTTTTAAATTTATAGTATAACTTGTACAAATTAGCTAATTTAATCAATGAATGTCATAAGATTATTCAACAATTAATGGCAATTTCTGTGGGTGCTTTCAAAATTGAACTTGCAGCCATGGATTTTTTTTTCAGTCAATATTATCATACAACAACAAAAATAAGTGAAACTTTGGTCAAACTAAGTCCCCATTTATTCACTCTAATTATCAATACAAATTAAGCCTTCACCTGAAGGCTGTGGATAGAATAAACACAGGAAGCCGGATGACCATTCCTGAAGCTGCAAGAGCTTATGGCTGCAAGTCAAACTGGAGTAGTCTCGCGTAGCCAGACCCTTTAATAAAAATGATTAAAAACACATAATTTGGGCTCGTAAAAAGATTCGTTCTCTATTATTTAGTTAAATCATCACAGAGCTTTTATTCTACTCCATGTACTGAACTATTTATACCTGTGGTTAACGGATAAAGTTTTGGGATGTCAGAAGACCATTATGTCTTTGCCTTCTAGTCCCCCACCACCCCCAACCCCCTCCCCTTCCCCTCCCGTCACTTCTCCCCTCCCCTCCCACCACTTCTCCCCTCCCCTTCCACCACTTCTCCCCTCCCCTCCCTCCACTTCCCCCTCTCCTCCCACCACTTCCCCCTCCCCTTTCCTCCCCCCACTTTCCCCCTCCCTTCCGTCAATCGGTTTAACATTAATACTTCTCTAAACATCAACCAGTATGAATAATGCTACTAAATTTTTGCATGGTGTGAACTGTGGGATTTGCTATATTTAACACCTTTAGCTCAACTCTCCTAATTTCATT
>WLWD01001915.1_pt1 | contig 23866 bp, 9 predicted proteins | sample 6712731 | NCBI WGS metagenome assembly WLWD01 (sample SAMN12718690, study PRJNA576275) | sponge metagenome | isolation source: marine sponge | host: Mycale hentscheli | place: New Zealand: South Island, Marlborough, Capsize Point | collected 2014-11-01 | reverse complement strand
ATTTCTTGGTGTTGTTGTTATTGTGTTGTCAGTTCACACACTTCATTGCTTTGAAGTTTTGCTCAGTCCAGGTCTGTGCCATTGGCATTAAACTGAGATGCCAGAACTGCCGTATGTGCATACTGAATGTTTGACATCGTGGTTTCTATCCTATGTGATTGTGTAGATGAGCGTTAATAAAAATATATATGCAATAAAGCATTCCTTGAGGCAGTAATACTTAGGTGAAATTGTTAACTGTTCTAGTGCGAGAATTATATCTGAGTTCAATCAAATGGTAATGTCTAAATATTATCCAGCTATAATTCAATATGTACCTGTGTATGTGTGTGTACATGTGTGTGTGTTTTGCAGAGTACTAAAGTCTTTATGCTGTACTTCATGTGACAGACCAAAGTTGGTTTACTAAAGGTATGTTTAATTATTATTTTGTGTTGTTGTACATAGTTTTGTGGATGTATTCAATCTTTTCCACGGCTTTTTTTAAACCATACAGAACTTTAAATTAAAAAATATATTTTTTTTTTGCTATCACCAGGAATTGAACACACAAGCACTCTGTGACTCAGCTCCGACAGTGAAATGATAAATTAGCAGAGGGAAAAAAAAAAAAAAAAAAATTCCACAGATAAAAAAAATATTTGAAAAAATAAAAATTCCATTGGTCTGATGCGAGTGAGACTGTAGCATAGCAGTACCCTTTACAGTATAAATACAGAATTGGAATGTTTTGCTGGCTAGTTGCTGTAGCTCAGTGGCAGAGTGCTTGTGCATTAAGCAAGTGGCGCCACGGTCCGGTTGTGGCCAGACCACTTTTTTTTTTCTTCAAAAGTCCTATGCCTAACTGTTTATAATTTGCTCGCGTGTACTGCAGATTTTGTGGGTGTAGTTTTAGAACTAGTTCTAGGGCGCCACACAGCATATTGTGTTAGGAAGTCCACATCAACCGAACAGATTGTTTTTCTAAGATAAGTGACGGTAGTAGTAAATTACAACTTTCAATTTAGAATAGTTTGGGAGTTGTGAAGACTAACTCTTTGTTTCTTATGTGCCTGAAAGTAAACAATGAATACATGAAATGACTGAATCAGCTAGTAATATTGTTTTGCTAGTTACGATTGCACTACCATATGCTTTTATTTTGCTATCTGGAGGGTTTCTCAAAAGGTATCTTTTTGAAAGCATGAGCAGAGTGCTTGTGATAAATAGCATTAGATGCTCTTCAAACAATGCCAGCACTACTATATATGCTTCAGATGCTGTTTACTGTGGTTTGGTATGTCACACCTCTTACACCACACCCACTTCCTGGTCAGACAACTTAGAAAAGCCAGAGAAGCCCCTGAATGGTCTCACTTTGATTCCCGATGATAGCTAAACCATTATACCGGTTTTAATCAATTCTGACATTGTGATGCCCATACACAGCACGCATCTTCTTCTCGTGGATTACGTCGAAATTATTAATACATCTAAACCCTTGTCAGCGGATCCCCCGCACAGTTTGTGTTGGTTAGTCTTGTCGCTCCGCGGTAATAATCTAATCTTGCCCCCCACCCCCCGCCGCCCGATCACCTCCGTTGCATTATTCCTTGTTTTATCTTTTTTTTCTTTCCCAACTCGATGCTGGCTGGGAAAACCCCATAGCAACCATATATCACTAAATAGACCAAGAGTTTGGGATTCCCCTCATTTTTTGATTGAGAAAATTGAATAATATTTAGGCCCTCTACCATTACTTTAAAAAAAAAAAATTTTTTTTCCCAAAAAATTCCACTTTTCCCATCAATAATAATAATAAAAAAATAGAAATAATATTGTTTGATGTACTTTATACCAATATTATATTAGTTCAACAATAAAATATGTTGTTTGTTGTGTGTGGTGCTGATTGTGATCATGTAGGAGACATCTATGAGTGTCCACAAGGAACATACGCCATTGGACGTCGAGCTCCACTACAAAACAATTTCATATACACAAAAACACCAACAACAAAGATATTTGTAATACAAACAACAAATTATTCATGATCCTATATAATTGCAACTTTATGATGTATTGTATGCGGTTTCATACAGGATTTTTGTTTGGGAGGGAGGGGGGTGGGGCTCCGAGTGTACTTCGCCAGGTCCAGCATCTTCTCCTTCGTCAATGGAAGACTCTGCTCCTGTTGCCTTATCTGCATCCTCTTCACAATCCCTCTTCACAATCGGGTCGGTGACTGCATACACATCTGGTCCTAGTAGTACATTCTGGTAAAAAAAATTAAATTTTTTTGAAAATTTGAATTTGTTCAACAAACCACAACCCACTTTCAAATCTCAAAACTCAATGAAATATATATATATTATAGCTAAACAGCTTTCTCCATCTCAATATAGCTATAAATAAGTCCTTTCCACAACAGAAGCTTGCTAGTTTTCAAGAGAAAGACAAGAGAAAGACAAGCTTACATCGATCATCTTCTTGACTTCCATTGTCAGTGTCAGAGTTGACGGGGTCTGGTCCCCAACCCTAATACAGGGCCTCCTATAGCCCTAGATGTCGTCTCCCTCTTCTCCGCTTGATCCTGAGTCGCTAGAGTCAGTATCAAGCAAGTATAAAACTTCCACAGCACTGTAACTGGTAGACGCCATCTTTCCAAATTGACTTCGAAAAAAAATTTTTTTTTGCATAGTTACCTGGATCACACGACACGCTCACTTTTTTCCTGTGATGTAATAAGCATTACCTAAGCCTGTACGTAATGGGGAGGCCCCCAGTTGAACTGGCGATTTTATATAAAAAAAAGAAGACAGTAAGTCAAACCGCAAAGTCTTGGTCGGCAAAGAAGCGGTTGTTTCAATGTGTTATGGAAGGCTACTGGGCTCAAGCAATTTTTCGCTGCTTCTACAAAGCTCTGGAGATGACTGGATCCATAAATGAAGCTGCTGTGAAGAAGGTAACTTTTTTTAAAATTCGACGGAGAACCGATGTTTGTTTTTTTTGCCGAGGAAGAAATAAACGCAACTGCTGTGAGGTACTGTCGAAGCAGCCCTGGCTGAAAGCTATTTTAGATGCTTCTCCAACGCATTGGGCACCTGTGTATGCAATCTGAAGGTTCTAGCTATAAAGTAACTATTTAAAAAAATTCGGAGAAGCCAACCGGTCTTCACCCGCTTTTAAGCGGGATTGGGAACGAAAGGGCTAATGAGTAAAGGAAGGCTGAGAATGAAATTGTGAAATATTTTTATGCTCTTGATTTTTAGATGCAGTGAACTGTGGAATTCTGCGGATACTCGTCTTATGGCAAAACAAGCACAGAATTTGTTACAAGTGTGAGCCACTCCCCCACAAGAAGATGATGGCCCCCTAGTGAGTTGTCCTTCTCAAAAGGAAGAGTGAACATTCTAGCCTGACTTAACACCCATCATTTTATCATATCCCACTTCTTTGTGCACTTTCATTGAACCCACAGGCTTTTTCGTTAATTTGAGTTATACTACATTGATAATTTTATTTTGATGCACTGTAAAATGCTTGTTTATCTGACGTTATGTCTGACTCTGAACAACAGCCAAAAATGGATAACACTGTGGTAATAGAAATTTAATTCCTAAAGCAGTTAACCTCCGTCACAAATACTCCCACTCCTGTATGTGAGGTTTCGCTACGTAAAAACAAGATTAACAAATGAAGTAATTCACTCCAGACTTTGAATGCACACTATTTCTACTCAGTAATTTAGTGCTAGTTCGAGAAAGCTGCTCTCCTGTGTCTCTACCACTCTCATCTACTATCCCTTTTTTTGTTGTACCAGGTTTGGTTGATAACTGGTTCACCTTGCGCCCTTGGGTTACCCACTAATTCATCGTTAGTTCACAAGTTATCGTCATCAGCCACTAATATTATATTAGATTACTATTATTATTACTATTATTATCCAATATCAATACAAGCTGAACTTGTATTTCCATTACACTAAATGTGCACCACATTGGTTTACGAAAGACACAGGTTAGTGAACTAATCAGTTTAGTTTCATTATAATTTTGTAGAGCTTACTTGAATATTAAATTACAAGATGCAGTAATAGAACACAAGTTGTGCCAACCTGCCAGCACTAGTGAAAGTTATTATAACGTGAATAAAGTTAGTAGTATAAGCTCATGATCAACGTGGATGTGCTGGAAAACAAAAACAAAACAAAAGCTACATCATAAATGTACATGTATATGCAAACTCCATACACTAACAATTGTATGTTTAATAACGTTTGAAACCTTTAAATGGTAAAAACTGTTGTGAAATGAGCACTTCGAATAAGCTCGTATTAATCACATACTTGTAGGTAAAGTATTCCAGATTCTGCTGGTAGAATTTGAGCACAATAGGTAGTCAAAAGTAATGAGCATTATGCTGGTACAATGGGGTAAATTTATGGCCAAATTATAACATACGGTTGCTAAAATTAATTGATCTAAGGATATCTCACCAATATTTGAAAATTTGAGTTGCACCCACATGTTCACACACATTTTTCTTTATTCAAAGGGTTGTAATAATGATGTAGAAATTTTATAGATGGGCATGAATTAGCTAGATTTTAAAAAATTAGTAAAGAACAACGGCGAGCAAATACATTGCTTAAAACACTTTGCTGTATTACAGCATGCTTACTGATCAAAGTAGTATGCGTAATACATTTAAATACGCAATAAACATGCCCTCAAACCACTCAAGGAAAAAAAATTACTTGTATGTACCTATTTATGTCATCTTTAGTACAAGTAGTAAGACATCACCGCCAACATCAACACCGGCACTGCAATACCAATTGTTTCAGCATGGTTATGACCAGTGGTAGGGTCTACTGCAGAAATAGAAACATGTACATTCATAAGAATGATACAAATACAGTAAATTGTTCTTAAGCTCAAAAATACACCAACACGGGCGGACAGAATGGGCCATGGCTTGTAGCTAAGTTGGTGCATGATTGTCAAAAAAACTTTTCAAAAAATTGAAGCGAATGGAAAGAATAATAATTTTTTGTCTTTTTCAATAGTAACTATGGAAATAGTCAAGCACAAATGCTACTCTGCTATCAATATAATAAAGAAAAAAAAAACAAGATAGAGAATGTTATGGAATTAATATGTGACCGTCTACAGGAAAACCGGGCACAACGCGGCACCCTTCGAAAATTTTTTTTTTGCACTTACAGAGTTGTCGGCGTCCAGATATTGAGCTCTCCAAGTTTTATCGTCATAGCTTAAGACGTTCCCACTATAATAGACCTAATCGCTCCCTTCCATTGGCTTGAAACAATACATTTTTTAGAAATCGATCATCTTTTCTCGATATTTACGCACGCCGCGTTGTGCCCGGTTTTCCTGTAGACGGTCACATATATAAAACTCATTATCTTTCAAATCAAGGATATTTTATGTTGTTTACTCCAGTATGCTTAAAATTCTATAGAGACACTCTGGAATTTAGAAGCAATGTTGTGTATTATTAGCTGTTGCCTAGTATACTAGAAAGTAGCTAACATCTGCCTCCACTTCCACATACACAAGCCATTACAATGCTTTGCAGTCAGCATTTCTAAAGTAAAGTTGAGTATTGCCGGTCGTCGACTTCATACTCCATCACATGCACTACTGATAAGTCACACGTACACTACAACAAATTTTTGGTGTTTTCAAGTCCATAATACTAAACTAACCCACAGTAGTTCTTTTGCGAACCGTTTAGAGTCAATTATTGATTATGGCTAGCTACTATCTGGGCAATTACCTTGTCAGTACAACCCAATACCATTGCTGTGAATCCTCAGCATTGTACATTACATGTATCTCACTATCACAGCTAACTAGTCGGTGACTTCGAGCATTTGCTTACATATGTGTAGTTTCCATACAAACACACCCACCCGCAAACATGTACATACACAAAACTCCTACTTGACATGACAATAAAGCATACTCACATGAACATAACAATATTTACACGTGCCAAGTATCGAATGTATGTAAATATTACCTGGTACAAACGTATCAGTGCTTTTTGTTGGTCTAGTGGGTTCTCGTGGGATCGCAAACGTAGCATTTCGATCTCCATCCTGCACCATAACATTCACAACCCGACCATGAACCACGAGGATATTAAGCTGCACGTGATTCGGCTGGGTACCAACTTCGATGTTTGGCAGCACGACCCGACCAACCTCCAGCCACTCCCCATTTTCCCAACGCATGATACTGGTGGTGTTTCCTGCATTGATAGTGAAGCCGTCCACAATCACTGGGTACTGAATGCCACCAAAAAAATCCATAATAACGTAATCAAATATGGTCCCATTTTCATCGACTGCTTCTGGCGTAACAGTGACATTGGCTATCACATTATCACTGAATTTAGCAGAAGATGACACTTTTGGATAGCCCGTGGTAGTTGTAATTTTCTCGTCAGCCGTAAACGTCAAATTGCTGGTGTAGATTGCCGAGCAGCCTTGAAGGACTACTGTAACACACAATGAGGATCCATTCTGGTACCGAGAAATGAGCATGGATTGATAGTAATCACATCCGCCCTCGTAGTGACTTCTCCGTGCTGTACCAACAGGATCCGAGTGTAAATTACTAGTTAATGTTCCGTTATCATTAAACCAGGCAAAGTTATTTCCACGTTGCAAGTCCACACAAGTGGAAATCATGAATTGGCAATATCCGACCTCCATTATGCTAATGCCCTGGGCATGCCCAATCATGGCACAAAAGATCAATAATACAGTAATGGATCTTCTTCTTGAGGATATGTGACCTGTGAACACAATTCAAAGAAAACGTTACACATGTTAGTAAATCAAAAGCGTAGCCAGGGTACTAAAATGCTTACACACGAGAATAAATGTGCCCAAAAATATTTATCATGATCAATATGCCAAAAAATAGTTGGATAATGAAGAGACTATTATTAAATAGCATTGAAGACCCTTTCCAGAATAAAAAACAAACAAACAACTAAACAAAAAAACAAAACAAAAAACAAACAAACTATTGCTATCAACTATTTGAATTATTGGCTATTAGAACAGTGGTTTGTTGTATCCAGCACAAGCGGATATCTACTGCTCTCTTCTGACTTCTTTGTCTCAGGTTTTCTCCACTAAATATGTGGATAAGCACTATTCAAAAGTGAAATGTCATTTAGCATTCCGATGAAGTTAAAACAACAAAAACAATAACAAAAACAACTCGATAAACTCCATACAATACATATTGATCCCATAATTCCAGCCCATTCAAATAAACTGTATATAACAATAGTTCCAAGCTGATAGACACACATCATTATCTATCATATGACAATATTATATGATCACCTGACTGAGAGTTCACTCTGTTCCTGACTGAAGGAGCTGTAAGTACCATTTCTATACCACCTGAAAAAAACAATGTCAAGAAACAAAAAAAAAACACTTTATGATTTACAACTGCTACTACATTCTACACTAATGTTCTGAAACAAACGTAAATGGAAGATTGTGATAATTCACATAATCATTCCTGCTACATAAAAACAATGTTGCAGAAGTGAAAGGAGGCAATAGCCACACTGAAGGCGCTTGTGTGACTATCCCTTTCTGTGATTGATACAGTGGGAGGAGGAAGGGGAGGGGGAGGGGGGAGGGGGAGGGGGGGGGAGGGCACTGGGACTTCCCCATTATCTATGTTACACCCCCAAACAGCAGAGTTGCCCCCTCCCAAAGCAAAGTTGTCCCATCCCAAAAAAAATGTTTACCTCTGTTTTACCCATTCAAGTGACTCAAGTACATAAAGTATAATTGTATGTACTTGAAATGAATGGTTGACAAAAAGGTTTTCTAATGTTATAACTAAGTGAAGCTTTGCTGTCCATTGTCATTAAAGTGATCATATGGGAAGTGAGCGAAAAGATCTGGATATTGCTTACAATTTTTATAGCTAAAAAGAAATAGGTAAGACTAATGAGATAATTTGCCTTTTAAAAATCAATTTGTAAATTACTACATGTGTAGACTCAACGTATATAGCCCCACCCTCTAATGCTAATGCCCCCCTCACCCCCTACTAGCAAAAAGTTCTGTATCAAACCCCGCTTCCCCAACCAAACCTCCTCATTGCCAAGTCAATGTTACATGCTCAGTACATTATTAACTTAGAAAAGTTTCCCATTAATTGTTGCAGCTCAGTGGTTGGAGTAGTTGAGCATTAGCAAACAACAGCTTAGTTCAATCCCATCTATAACTAGTTTTAATCTTTTAGATATTCACAATTTTTTGACCTATTTTAACATGGCTGCACAGTGCCAAACTAATTTAGAACATAGTGACTGTTCCCAAGATAGTCAGACAAATTTTGAACACACATTTCCTCTTTCAACTTTCAACACAATTGAGTATTTCTCACATCCTCAGGGGTGGGACACTAAGTTCATAGTGTCCGTCCTCACTGAGAATTTTGAGTCAAACTAAATCAGCGGTGTTCTAAATAGAGCACACTATGAATGATTTTAAGCCTTTGGCCCTCATTGAGGCCAGTAAAATAATTATCAAACACACGACAGGCACCACAAACACGTAATACCTTTACCAAATCATTTACCTTCTTCAACGAAAAGGTAGTAAAACGCCGACAACTTAGGTGAAGTAGAAACACGTGGTTCTGGACGAATATATAAGGCTGCTGCCTTTCTTTTTTGTCAATGCGCGGTGTGGTGGGTGGGTCGGTGTCTTCCTTTTTTTTTTAAGACAACCTAAACCACACCCAATAGCATAATACACATAAAACTGGTGCTGTGTAGCAGCACACAAGCAAGGTAAATGTTTCTAATAAGTGTGAAATAGGAGGCGTGAGCAATCCAATAGCTGATGTCGTCGCTGCGCGGCGGGTGTCCGAGATTGATAGAGGAAACTTTCGAGTTTCTGCCCAAGTATCTTCGTTAGCTGTTAATGGTAACTCTCTATCCCTGTAATTGCAAGTGCGAGTAAGGTCAAAGGAGTGTGTGCAAAGGGTGTTTGAATTTCTGTAGGGCAGTAGGTTATGTATGTTACTAAATCAGCTCTGACCTGATTGTATAGTTCATCATTTCAATGAATGTGACAGTATGAAGCACCCTTGACCAAAGCCTGATTTTGTTTAGCCCTCAATAAAAAACATGCATTTTTTTTACTTTTGTTCAAGTATTCTTATCCCAAAAATAATTTAGATATACATGTACATGTATACTTACAATATAATGATTTTTTTTTATATACTTTTGTAACACAGGAATTGGAGCAAAAATGCTTTTAAGAGATCAATGGTCAACTTTCAGTATGAACTGCATAAGATATTTACGAGGTATCCAGCAATGTTGAATGGAGTCCCACAACTGATCTGACTTACCATTCCACTAAATTCTGTTCCTGGATATTTTTCTCTGAGGTGAGTGTAATTTCAAGATATTCCTGAGGTGTACTGTATCATACAGGATTTTTTTCTGGGGGGAGAGGGGAGGGGGGGCACACGTTTGTTTGACCACACCCGAGTTGAAACCACACCCACTTGATTAAAAATCGTCTCAGGTTTAGAATTAGTGACATCAATCTTGGAAAACTAATACCTATTGCAATTGAAGGACCTCAATTAACTGAATACAAACAACAAAATCACAGAATACTATTATAAATCATAACCACAGAATACCATTAAGTGGTACATATTAATTTGTTTCATGAAATTCGGGGGGAGGGGGGATATCCCAGGGCCTCTGTATGAAAGTCACTTATTTTTTACTTACAAATCTCTTTTTTTTTATTTTTTTTTTTTTATTAGGGAATATGTGACCGGTTTTGGGAAAATCGACCTAAACGCGGCAACAATTTTTTTCAGTATCCCCGGGTAAAGCCTTATGGGTCGATTTTTTTCAAAAAAAAATTATGGCAGAAATGGATAGACACCAGTTAGCTCTAGCTTATGACGCAGTAGTAAGCTCTGGCGTGCTCTAGAACTCACACTAGGAGGCTAGAAACACTAGCCGGTTGGACTCGTGTACGGAGAGTTGCTAAGAAATTATTGGCGGGCTTTTCACTAACGGCGGGAAAAAACTGTAGCTAACTAATTCACTTACTATATTCTACATAATTCACGTACTCACGCAATTCTTGCCATCATAGTTTCTTAAGGAGCCCTGCATTAAGCCTTTTAGACTTCTTTCAATCTGCCAGTAACCGGTTTATTCCATAGTGTCCCGGAGACACGCAGTAATAGTATACGGACACAAGCCACGCCCCCTGACCTTAGCAACGCCTTTACCCGGCGTTTTTTTTCGAAATCAGCAATAATAATATTAGCAAAAACACTGAAGTGTTGTAGTGCGTAGAGCGAAGACGGCTTGTGCTACAGCTTCTAAATTAGGAGGAAGGCATCGCAAGGCCCCGTGCAGCCTACTGGTAGAATAAATTTAAAAACTTTAGATGCCGCGTTTAGGTCGATTTTCCCAAAACCGGTCACATATTTGGAACTAATGTGGTATTACTTTGGCAGTTATATATGGCAAACGAGTGAAGCGAGTGAGACACTATCAGGGCTGACACGCTTGAAAGTCAAAGATAATTTGTTTGTAAGCTTGGATGTACGGATTTCAATTTTGTACTTTGACCCTTGCATTTTGTAAATGGTCAACCCAGTCCCATACTCTACTGAACAGAATTTTTTTGTTAGTCTTTATTCTTGTCATCCAAGAATTCAATCATTTAACCCTTTGAATTAGGCTGTTCTGGTACAATAAAGGAACAGTTAGGTCTATCAACTTGCTTGAGTTCATTTTCTATTATTTGCGGTAAGTTGCACTGTTTGTCATAGGCTTTGACAAAGAGCGCAACTTACTACATAGCTGCATGCCCTATGGTGAAAAAATTGGAGTTGGTAGCAGTTACGATGGAGTTGAATCGTAAGTTGCTCTAATGTCTTCACAAGTACAGTCTCATTCCAATCCTTTACCCTGCAAGTATAACAAAAGGATGTTATTTGAGGTGGCTGTATCAAAATAATACACTATAGTTAGTTCGGGACAGGTTCATCCTCATGCTTCACTGTAACTGGTAGATTTTTGGCGTTGAAGTTAATTGATCCGCGTAAAAATTGAGAACTGGTCTTGCGTGAATAAAGATAGCTTGTGAAGGGTAAATAGGGACTGGGTTATGGACAGAGACAGTTCTGAGGTACAATATAATCATGAATGATTAAACAACCACAGGTTCCTGTGGCATAACACCCTTAACTAAGCAGTGGCTTTAACACACTACACGTACACACACGCAACACACACATACGCACACATATACCACCTATAACTGAATAGATACCTACATCAATATTGTACTTATTTTCCCCGTGACTCGACTAATTAGAAAATGGATGTTCAACTAAGAATAATACTTGTCTATTGCAACCTTCTCTTCAAACTCGTCTGCGTAGGATCCAGCACCATTACTTAAGTTCTCTCTGTCTGGGTTGCTACTGGTAGTGTTCTTTAGCCTTCTCTGCCTACAGGTCTGAATCTTGTGCTGAACTATCCCTCTCCCACTAGTAAGCAGCCAACTCCAAGATACATTGGGTTCTACTTATAACCATTTCTACAGTCACAATGGCCAACTCATAGCCCATTGGTGTATTTTGTTTGTTTCTTTCTTTTTATCTTTTTAGAGCCCCCACAACACGAAAGATTTTCCTCACCAATAAATTGTACATTAACGAATCCCACCAATTAGGGTTGAGATTGATGTTTAAATTTGATATTTCGTTGAACTTAATAACTGGGATGAGTTCATATTTTGCACACTGACAACACGCCCCCTAAAGAATGGTGCAATAGAGAGTTGTTTTTGTTTTGTTTGTTTTTAACCAAAATATTTGTATAAATAGAAAAAAACAGAAATCTGAAAAAAAAAATTGGCTCTATAATACTTTGGAGACAGTCTTAATCTACCACTGAAAAAAAAAAAGCTTCGTAACTAGAAATATATAGCTTCAGAAGAGCACAGTATCATCGCCAGTCTGAATGTCCTAAATAGTACGTTACTACAGGAAATTCAAGTTTTTGCCCAGTGCTCTTTCTCCATCCCTGATCAGTTTTTGTTCTTCCAACTTAGTTCAGAAGAGCGCTCTAACTGTGCCCATTTCAACTGCAGCAATGAAATGAGCCTAAAAAGCTCAGTGTTTTTGTCTGGTCCAGCTGCAGCTGGTTATTTAGATAATCCAAATGCTTCAGAAACTACTACTGCAGGTTCGGTCACAATACAGATGATGTGTGGGGTGTGGCTAAAAAAGGGAGGTTCGATCAAATCCCCCGAATCCCCCTTGGCTACAGGTGTGCCGTATGAATGTTTACATTGCTGAGTTGTGCATCATAGTTAAGTCTGACCACTCCTACTCGGTTCATCCTGCCTAGTATATATTTGCCTAGTTTTCTACTGGCAGATGTTGTGTTCACACATCTGAATTTTTTTATTTTCAACAATATTTACAAAAATTATGGTGAGTGATCATTGCAAGGTCCACACAGTTCTAGATCTACAGTTATCCAACTTCAATATTCTAAACACTTCAGTTATCCAAATATCCAAAAGTTGTAGTAGCACGTGCCAACATGAAGAGTTGCTTCACCCCTTTATTAGTACATCATTATAATTTTTTTAGTGTTTGGTTATTTGTTATCTGAACACCTTTCGGTCCCAACACGTTGAAATGACTAACACAAGCCCTACTGTATTACGTTCTCTGGTGTTATGTGAGGTAGGGAGGTCACCCACAGTGGAACTGGTTCGTGGTTGTGAACTTCATGGTTGTGGTGGATTAGGCATTGGCTGTGGCAAGTCTTGACCACTCTGTTCCTTGTGAGTTGTCCACATCAGTGTCAGACCATGTGTATTTATGATCGTGCACACACATGCACACATACACATACATACTTTCTCACTCCCTCATATTGCGTTCAGGAATGGCTTCCACAAACACTTAGCACTATTTGTGCTGGCTTCTTTATATTACTTAGTTGTGTGTTCATTTACACTTACAATGTGCTCAGCATTACATATAACCTTGAGCTAACTGCTTGCAGATAATGAGGAGGCGGGAGGAGGCGGAACTATAGGACCAACCTGAATCTTACATGACATTAGTAATTAATCCTCACTCTGTGAGAGGGTTGCAGTACTCAGTTTGTCTGTCAGTTAGTCAGTCACTTTGTCACACGAATGTGTGTTAAGTAGTAATGTCTACAGTTTCATTGCACGAGTTGCATATCGACTTGCTCAAACTTTATATATTGACATGTGCGAACATACATTTTGGCATATTCATATTGATATTGCTCCAAATAAATGATTCTTTTGGTCTTTGTAATAGCTAGCTAGGGTAGAGTACCAATGTGGGTTCGCACCCTTTGTGCTTCATTTTAGTGGAGGTGATGATAGTACATGTTCTGGCATTCGAAGTGGTTACTTTACTGTTGGGTGTGTGGGAATGTGATTGGGCATATTTGCCACCTGGGCTGCAGGAGCACCAGAGCATATAATATAAGTACATGTACATACATAATTGAGTACCAGTTGATATCAAGTTTGCATTCTTTCTGAAAACTATAGGCTTGGTGCTTCAATTTTTTGGGGTACTTTACCATTAAATATTGTGACGTATGTGCTAGTGTGTGTGTGTGTGTGTGTGTGTGTGTAGTGGTAGTGGTGTGAGTTCAAGCCCCACTCAGGCAATTTTCCATCTGATTTTCTATCTGCCTCCCACCAGCCCCACCAGTTATTGGGTACCTGGCATTTGCTGGGGTGCAAATTCAAGAATTTTCCTCGTGAAACAGCAATGGTCCAGGTGGGAATTCAGGTGCCCACACCACTTGCCATGAGGAAAGGTCTTTCTCCTGCGTGTTTCTAGCCCGTTCCTAGCCCAGCTCAAGTTTTGCTTGTACGACTCACAGTGCCTGCTTAGTGCATAGGCATCCTGGTTCTGCCTGTGTGTATGATGGTAACAAGAGAATGTGTGTATGTATGTGTGCACGCGCGCATGCGTGAGTGTGTGTGAGTATGTGCGTGAGTGTGTGTGTGTGTGTGTGTGTGTGTTTAGTGGAGAAGGATGCTGTCACAATAATAACGAATGTGTTCAATGAATTCCTATTTCATGCAACCATCAGATTAAGGTATTTTCAGAGATCATGGCATTCAGTTTGACCTATTTGTTGTTGTTGTGCCATACAATTTTGTGGGAACTATTGTCTATTTTTGGTTTTGATTTGCATTTGTTGTTGTTTGTGGTTGTTTTTAGCTTATCCTCAGTTTTTATTTTTTGGCAGTTTTTTTTGTTTGTTTTTTGTTATACTATCGATCTTCATCATTATTTTGGCACACAAGTAAAAAAAAAAAAGACCAAATATATCTAGTTTGTGTTTTTTCATACACACACTCACGGTGGCATATGTTATTATTGCAACCATAGCTGGTTATTATTGTGTGTGTGTGTGTGTGTGAGTGTGTACTCAGCTGCAACTTGTATTGTATTGTGTAGACCAGATACAAATAGCAGTATTCACTTCTCTTGGCACTTGCAACCCAAGAGAAGTTTTTCTTTTGATGCGCAAGGGACTAGTAAACATGAAATGTGGGCGTGAAGGATGAGTGGTGCAGGTGCTGTCAGGAGTGGAAGGAGAGGTAGGAGATGTGAAGAAGGATTGGCCTTTCTCTCACAAGGTGACCTCACAAGACAGAAAAACTGGCGTTTAACTCATTCACCAGCAATAGTGCCATATGGCGCTCGCCATTCATTCTGAAAAAAAATCGATTATCCAATATAACGTTCTAGATTTTTGTTTATACGTTGCTGTGGTGTAGTACTTCCTGTAATTAAAAAAATGAAATGGAAGCAGTGGTACTTTACTTTATTGAATTTTTAAAAATATGGCTGCTGAAATGTTTACCTTTGAGCGTCGCTCCACCTGAAATTTTTTTTTATTGTATGACGCTCTGAAGCTCAGAATTAAGTAACTAGAATGTGAACAAGCTGCACACTCTGTTTGAACTCCGTGGCAGCATCGTGACTGTCTGTAATTTAGTTTTAAGTTCGAACCGTTAGTAAATGGTAAGACTTATTTTTAGCCTTTCACTTCATGGACTATGGTACTCTTTTATATTAGTAAATAGTTTTGTGTTAAATTGCTTTAAAAAAAACTTCTCTTACTGATTGTCTTTACAGAAAAAGAATAAAAAATAAATCAAGTTACCACAATGGTTGTCATAAACTTGCCTGTGAAAGGTTTAAGATGACAATTACTAATTGCTCAGGTTTTCCCAACGGCCCCCGCTATCACATGGAATATTTGTGGGCGGGTTTAAGGTGTGTGGTATGCATATGTTGTAAGAAAGCTACTTCATATCATGTGCAGGCGTGTTAGCACGCACGCCTGCAGTAAATTGAAGCCATAAATGTATGTATATATAATTATAAGTAATACAAGTGGTGTGCTTGAGCACAAATGGCGAGCAAGCCTTACACTGCACTATTGTTAAACGATTGATTTTAACAACTAACACTCAAGCTACTAAAATAAAGTCGAGTTTTTAAATTATGTATATGCGGTAGAGGGGATTCAATGCCGCAGTAACCACTCCCCGCAACTGTTTGAATTGAAAAAGAAGCAACAAAATCAAGTCACATTATTTAAACTTTTTCTTTGTGTTGTAACGCACAATACTTTCACACAACTGAACATACCTACGCAAGACTTACCTTCGTGGTTAGTCTAGTGGACAATGAATTTTCAAGTAAATACTGTTGCGTAGGGCTTATAACTGTGACATATTATAGCGTATTAACTTACTATCACCACTAACTCAAATAGAAATGGAGCTCCCATAAGTTTTTTAGTTTAACTGCATCCGCAAAACAATTCAAAGTGGTAAACAATTCAATTTCAATTCGCAGCAACTTTTTGTGTCTTGAAAAACAAGCTTTTTCGCAGGAATTTTCTCACATTTCGGAGCTTAAGTTTAATAAAGTAAGGCTTGCTTAATGATGTTGTTTCAGAACAAACTAGGGTCAAGCCTAAAATCCCTTGTTTTTAGGAGAAAAAAAGGGAACCAGAGCCCGCATTTAATGGGCATACCTACCATCCATACACACACATATATAACATATACCTGATTTGGCATTATCCACCCTTAATACTGTCTTGCTCACTCGCCAACAAACAAACATCCCCGATTTTCAATTGTGTTACCCCTGAGAGTGTCTCGCTTGCCAATTATATACAGTGACATACACCCATTGAGGGCATACCTGTACAATTTTTCCTGGACAATGGACATCTAAACAGCGATCATGCACATGACATGTTTGACCTATAGTCTGACATAGCCAGACCCTTTCTAACCACTACGTGGAGAAAGGGTCTGGGGACAATCATGTACCTTGGCTGTTCTAGACCTAAGATTTTGGGATGTGATTAGTTCACATTTTTTGTCGTCTCCTGGACAGCCCTCGGTGAAATGAGCTGGCATCTTACCACAAGTGTACATAACGGAGCCCACGTTCCCAAACTATCAAAATGTTGGTGATTGCTGTGCCTGCACATAATACTCTGCGGTTGTGTTCTGGTCAGTGTGTCCTGCAAACTGTGAGCGCCGTAAAAGATAACCACTACCACATTCCTTTAAACAGCCAAAGTGTACGTATGATTGTCACCAGATCCTTTCTCCGTGTAGCGATTAGGTAAAGGGTCTGGCATAGCCAGACTATTTGATCTACTTATCACCTGGGGTAAACATCAACCAACCAGTTGTGTCATGTGTGTATTATTTAGTACCAATCTTTAAATGGACTGTCTGCTTTTTTTTTTGCTTTTTGCTTTTTTTTGCTTTTTTTTTTACCTTTTATCTCCTCACCAGTTTTTCTTCTGCTGTTTCGGCAGTTCTTATTGTCCTTTTTCTTACATGATAATTGTTTAATTGTTACCTATGTATATAATAATACGCTTGTGTGTCAGTAACTATAATGATGGTGTGTATTCATGAATAATTCATTAGCTAAGTCAAGTTGGTAAAGCGTCACTATGAACTGAACATAGGTAAAGAGATTATAGCTTCAGTAGAGGTGATTAAACACGACGACTATTGTAGCTAAGAGCCGATGACTAGCTTGCTAGCCATAGGTGCTGAAGCACACCACTGGTTTATGAATGGTAGCACCAAGTCCAATTCGAATGAAGGAATTTAATTTATTAATGTGTATGCATTAGTAATACTTTAAATTAGTCTATCAGCTGTGTACAATATAGTTCTTCAGGCATGGTATCAAATTAGAGTACTGTAGATACTGGTTGTTAAGCGCCCCTTCTTTAAGCACTGTTTTTATTGAGCGCCTGTTTCATTCCTGGTTTTTAGGACTGTTTATTAAGTGCTCCGTGTGTTCCGTCTACAGCTAATTGGCGCTCTGCCCCAGTTTTTTAGGTTGCCACTCGCTGTTGAATTCCCATATTTATTAAGTGCCCATTTCCTTACTGTTTCGGTTATCAGCAGAGGCGCTTAACAACTTGAGTCTACTGTATTATGATTTCAGTGACTTCAAACTTCAGTTTTTCAATGTACATAACATTACCCTACCTGCAGTGTAACCTGATGGTACCCATCAGAGTCAAACAATTTGTTACTCTTGCCAATTGTAAGTTTTAAAGCCTTATTCCAGATGTCTGGAGCAGATGAAGATTGTGCTAGCTAATTACTATACGTTTTATCACAGTTGACTTGATCAGTGAGTCGAATGTCACACCTGTCTTGGGAATCCAATTTTCTAACAATTCTGGGTTAGCTACACCTGATTAATATGAAGCACCAAAGGTGCGAACCCTCAGCGCTATTAAGCACTATCTAGCTATTACAATATAATCTCCTTCCACAAAAAAAAAGAAATCTGTTAGCTATTTTAATGAGGCATCATAATAGCTCAACCAATGAAAATGGTACATGGAAACGCTAAAATAAGCTAAACTAGCCAGAAACACTCACCGAGCACAAAATTTCACTTCTTTCAACTCCGTTAATTTCCCTGAGCATAGATCAAACTACACTGCTGGCTGCAAGAAATTATTTGCTCACGTGATTTTGACGTAACGCTAGGGGGCGTTGCCCATAAAAGCTTGTACCTACCGCAGAGCTGAAAGCTTCGCGTTTTCTCAACAATTAGCCTGAAATTTAAAAAAACGTAATATCTTAAATCTTCGTCCTAAGTAAGTTCATACCTAAATCAACTGTTAATTGTCAGTATTCTCCAAAATCAGAGTGTGACAGACAGATAAATAGACAGGATGACTAGCTACTATAACCCTCTCGCACTTGCGCGCTGAGGGTTATTGGCGAGCGAGTGTAACGAGCAAGACACTATCAGGGGTAACTCAATTAAAAATCGGGGATATAATTTTGTTTATATGTATATGTGGGGATGTACGTATGTCATTTGTACTTTGACCTTCGCGTATTTTTGTGTTAGTTCGGTGGTCGACCCCGTCCCAAACTTCACTAAACAGAATCCTCCAGTTTATCGCTCAGTACCCGTATCACCCTCGAAATTGAATTGTTTACCGTTTTGAATTCTTTTGCGGGTGCAGTTAAAACGTGAAAACTTAAGGGACTTCCATTTCTATTCGAGTTATCAATGCGCTCTTTGTCATGGTTATAAGCCATACGAAACAGTATTTACTTGAAAATGCATTGTCCACTAGACTAACCGCGAAGGCAAGTCTCATGTAGGTGTATGTCCAGTTGTGTCAAAGCATTGTGCTTTACAGCCACTAATTTGCTAAAGAATGGCACAAAGAAAATGTTTAAATAACGTGTATTGTTTTGTTGTTGTTTTTTCCCTTCAATTCAAACAGTTGCATAGAGTTGTTACTATGGCACTGAAATCCCTTTACCGTGTATGCTGTAATTTACAAACTCGACCTTACTTTTAGTAGCTTCAGTGTTAGAAGTCAAAATCATTCATATAATAATAGTATAGTCTTTAGGCTCGCTCGCCATTTGTGCTCAAGCACATCACTAGTATAATACTTGGCACTAAAAGTTCACACTAGTGGTGCTTTTAAATTAAATAACTCTCATGCTATTAAAAGATAAAATAATGTTTTGCTTAATAAAGTAATTACATGTGGGTTAACATTGTAACTGTCAAACAACTTATTGGTTGCTTATTCACTCCATGTATTGTGTGTTGTGTGATTTAGTTCACTTCGGATCTTCTACTTTGGCACTGACAAGACTGAAACTTTTTACAAATACAAGGCTGACATTTAAAAAAATTTTTTTTCATTTTTCTTATAACTGGCTTCCAATGAACTTATTTGAAAGATTTTGTTTCTGTAAATGTGGTCACTTGATTTTAAAAAAAATTCAATGACTAACTGTTAATGCTACAAATAATTATGATGTAATAGAACATAAAATTTAGTTGGCGCAACCCATGGTAGATAGCCATGGCATTCTCCCACTGTATAGTGGGATCCTCTAGAGGAAGTAGTTGGTAGACTTCTCATGCCAAATTCTTGAGCAAGGCCAAAAAGAGAAAGGGAAAAATAATTGGCTTTTTAAATTTTAATTTTTAATTTTAATTTTTTTTTGTACTATGCTGTGGGGCTCATCACAGAGTGTTTATAGTGAAACTAAGAGCTCATTCAAAATAAGGAGAAGTTGCTAACTAAACCTATGGGCAGTAGGTTTACACTATCACCGAAATTCATCGCATTGTGTGGTTTCTGCTGCTTTTAACAGAAACTCAATAACACCGTCTTGATATGCTACATGAGATGATGGTTGAAAGTCAGCCAGTCATCTGGAGGATCATGCTAATGTCTTGCTGCATCAAAAGATGAACTTCTATATATTTAATCCTCTATATGCAGCAATTCAGTATAAAGACTGATAGTTTTACTCGTTCATTTCATAATGTACTAACTTCATTTAGCTACTGCAGTAGTCATCAGCTACTTCACTCATATTTGTAATTAGAATTATTAATATTAATGGAATAATTTTTTTTTTTTTTTTTTTGGAATTGACACAAAAAAAAATCTAAATAGCTATTTCGAGCATAATAGGCCCTACCCATAACAGTGTAGCTATTATTATATAATGTGTGAGTGTATATATATTTATATATATGTATATATATATGTGTGACTTGGGAAAAGGGAACAATTGCGTTAAAAATTGAAAAATGAGTTTGTTGGGGGAGGCCTTACTCAGTTTAGACCCTACCTTGTGTAAGAGTACTAGACAGGTATGGCTCACTAGATGCGTATAGACATTGACATTCAATGTTCCCAGTTCCACTGTGAATGGAATGTTACGAAATGTGTAATATAATTAATAATCGTTAACATACAAAAATCTTGATTTTGTATTATAGCATAATGAATATTTAAAGTTATTGTAACAAAAAAAGGCATGACAAAAAAGTTGGTACTGCTACATATCCTGAATCTACACTGTAAAAAAAGTGGTGGGAATATCCCACCAAACTTGGTGGGACAGCTTTGTCTCCACAGTCCCACCAAACTTGGTGGCAGAATCACACCAATATTTAAGTGTGAATGTCCCACTTTATAAGGTGGGAGAGTCCCACTATAATCGGTGGGAGAGTCCCACTATAATCGGTGGGAGAGTCCCACTATAATCAGTGGGAGAGTCCCACTATAATCAGTGGGAGAGTCCCACTATAATCAGTGGGAGAGTCCCACTATATTTAGTGTAATTTTCCCACTATATTTAGTGTAATTTTCCCCCACTTTATTGTATCAAATTAAATAGATAGAACACGCACACAATAGCATTTAACATAATCATGAAAAAATATGATTTTATCACAGAACACAAGTTTAAATGTTTTTAAGACAAGCTATAAAATGCTTGACTGATGCAGGTAATTTAGAGTTCTTGTTCAAAAATACATACTCCATGAATGCATAAAAATAATTACACCCCTGGGGATAATGTATATTAAAACAAACAAAAAGCACTTAATAGAAGTGGTATGTTCTCTATAGGAGTGCACTCGCACACGATTACTTTATCCACCACAAGGAAAGCTTGCTCCTCACTCCAACACAATAATGTAAGGAGACTTCTGTCCCTTCTTGATAAAGCCGGAAACATCACCCTGCAAAGAAAAAAATATCTTTTGTCAATTATATCAGCTTCAAATTTCCTAAAAATAAAAATAGATTATGCACAAAGCCAAGGCTTTTCACAACCATAAAACCCTGAGGGATGTACCCAACGCAATCCCAACACAATTTTGTAAGCTGAAAACCGTAAACAACAAACTACCTGAGGATAATAATCAACTTAGAATATTAAGTGTCACTGGCAAATTCTGACTTAATGAAGCACCATAGGTGCGAACCCTCAGCGCCACTATACACTAGCTAGTTATTAAACCATTTCTCAGACCTATCAAGTATAAACAAAGGTGTGCAATGAAAACAGTAGATGTAAATGCGTCTTAATAATGGAATCCAACAAACTCAGAGATAGCTTTAACACACAAGTCAAGTGCTTAACTTTTGAGCATAAAGAAAACTACCTTATGCTGCAAGAAATTAATAGCTCACATGATAACATGTGACAAAATGGGTGTTACCCACAAAAATTCATACCTATACGGAGCTGTAGCTTCGTGTTTTCTCAAAAAGTATCACAACAAAAGGTTTTAAATTGTCCTTCAAATTAAGTGCATACCTAAACAGTTAATTGTAAGTAATCTCCAAAATCAGACAGACAGACAACAGATAACTCTCTCGCGCTAAGGGTAAATAAAGGTGGTCTGACAAAGTGTCAGATTGTGCTTATACGAGTAAGGTGACATGGTTAAACACATATGTTCACCTGGCAAAAAGAATTTTTCTTACATGCATTAAGTAGCTCAGATTTTTACGGTTATGACCTTATTTTAAAATTGATATTTCATGGTGTAATTAGCTTTAGGCTTACCTGGCTAGGGCAAATAATTTTTCTATAGTCTGCTTTGTGTCGACTGTCAGGAATTAGGCTAGTGACCAGAGCCATTGTACTGAGAGAAGTGTTCAAATCTGCATACAGGTACGAATAGTTAAACTCTAATAAAAGTGCACCATCAATAGTTACCATTTAACTGTATCTCAGCTTGAATAATGGCAAGAGAAGGCCGGATTCCACACTCAAGTTCCACTTGCTTGAGGACTTTCGGTACCCAATTCTTTTTCCACTGCTCCACAATAGAGCAGAAATCACGTACGCTTGCATGCAGGTGGCTGTGGCATGCCATCATCATCACTGTCAGGAAGGCTATAATAATAATAATAATAATAATGAAGCACCAAAGGTGCGAACCCTCAGCGCTACTAGCTACATAGCCAGCTATTACAAAATAACCTCAGACTGAAAGAATAATTTATTATTTACTATTTTAATAGGGCATCAATATAGCTCGAGCAATGAAAACGGTTAATTGTCTGTAATGTCCAAAATCAGAGTGTGACAGACAGACAGAAAGACAAACAGACAGGACGACTACTATATAACCCTCTCGTGCATGCACACTGAGGGTTAATAATAAACAACAGTTTCACCATGTTATCTACACTTACAGTGGGCTCTAATTGGAAGAGCATCTCGGGATGATGACCCAGAGCTGCTCGTTTTCCCAGATTTCTTCCTGTTGCATGCAGGTGGCTGTGGCATGCCATCATCATCACAGTCAGGAAAGGCTATAATAATAATAATAATAATATAATAGTAATAATAATAACGATTTCACCATGTTATCAACACTTACAGTGTGCTCTAATTGGAAGGGTATCGCGGGATGAAATAATAAAAACTAAATTTCACCACATGTGACAGTCTACGGGAAAATCGGGCACAACGCGGCAAGCACCAAATTGGACAATTAACAATTTTATGGTTCTATCAATTTTTTACCAAAATATTTTTAATGCATATATGGAATGATAACCTCTGTCTCTGAGTTTGAGGATGGTACAGTGCATGTTCTACAGTACGACTGGGCGGAACACTTTCAGCCTTACTTCAAGAGGGGAGCCTTTGATGGCATTACGTCATTCCACCACCTGATTTTCTCCTCAGGTACACCAGGCAAAGTTGGTTGTGAAGATGCGATGTGATGCTGAGGAGAAGACGCTCGCCCTCCTCACAAAGAACCACCAAGACTGGAAGCCACATCCCGAACAGCTACCCGAAGCGATTGAGCCACCAGGACTGCCACAGGAGAGGCAGAAGTATCTGCATGATAAAATCCGGGACTTTGTCCCGGATGCATGTAAAGACATTGTCTGTCCTCCACCTCATACTCAGACACCTCACAATCATGACTCCACACTTTTACCATCGACATCTCCTTCTCCCTCTCCACCATTCTCCCCCACCCAAAATAAGCCGAAAAAGTAGAGCCAACTAATTTTTTATTAAAGTTCTTATTAACTAATCATAATTACGTCATAATACATACAATTGCAACTTACCTGTAGCTACTATGCCAACAGTATCAAGATTCAAGCTAGAATATCCTTGTATAGCAGCAAGAACCCCTGATCCCGGGCATTCATTGCCTAGAAAAACACGAAAGAGAAGAAACGGAGAAAAAGGAGTAATAATGCAGAAAGCTATTACGAACTAACACTACTACGAACAAACACTAGAACAAACAAACACTAGAATGAATAAACACTAGAATGAACAAACACTAGTACGAACAAACACTAGTACGAACAAACACTAGAACGAACAAACACTAGTACGAACAAACAC